>Ga0129317_1000020_pt1 | contig 235451 bp, 207 predicted proteins | sample Cm1ome_FD_94430 | JGI IMG/M metagenome (GOLD analysis project Ga0129317, IMG submission 94430) | Eastern black-and-white colobus group fecal microbial communities from Wisconsin, USA - Cm1105 metagenome | ecosystem: Host-associated > Mammals > Digestive system > Large intestine > Fecal...
CGCATGGACGCAGATTTGAAAGCGCAGGCGGACGCACTGTTTACTGAACTTGGCATGAACCTGACTACGGCGTTTAACATCTTTGTGCGCCAGTCGCTTCGTGAAGGCGGCATTCCCTTTGAGATAAGGTTGGAACAGCCGAACAAAGAAACGGTTGCTGCCATGCTGGAAGCGGAAAGGATTGCAAAAGACCCGTCTGTAAAGGGCTACAACGACCTTGACGAGTTGTTTGCCGACCTGAAAAGATGAAAGAAACCAAATATACCGTCAAAGTACACGACCAGTTTCAAAAAAGACTACAAACGAGCCATAAAGCGTGGCTTGAAGATTGAGCTGCTGGAGCAGGTCGTAGCATTGCTGGCAATGGGCGAACCGCTGCCGGATAAGAACCGTGACCATGACCTGTACGGCGGTTTTTCTATGTGCAAAAGGATGTCGTGAAACGGGACGCCCTTGACAGGGGTACGCCAAAACGCGGTAGCCCTTACCGCTCCGGTTCCCGGTCGTGAGACATGTCTCTTTCCTGTCGGGACAACTGCTCGGCGGTTTTGCGGAGCCGTTCCACGGCTTTCAAATCCTCCCGGATGGTTTTCATGGCAAGCTGCTTTGCTGTGTTTGTGGTTTTTCCACTTCTGCTTTCGACCAGGGATAAAGGCGGGTAATGCGGGCTTTGATTTCTTTCAGTAGCTTGTTGTCAGCAGCAATCTGCCGGTTTACTTCTCCCTTGTCGGTGCGGATACCGCGCTTTTCCATTTGGCTGGTGACTGGCCCCGGATGGACAGAGGGAATTACCGGTAGTGGGAATACATCCACCGCAGATTGATTGTTTTCATAGGCTTACCTCCTGAAAATCGGAGAGGGGGCAGCTCGTCCGCTGTCCGCCCCTCTCTGAGATAAGGGAAATGATCCCTTTATATTCTTCCAGCGTTTCGCCGTAGACCCTCTACACCCTCGGTGGTAATGACGTACTCGTCAAACTCCCGGCCGTTCCAATGCCGCCGCTGTTCATGGAACAGGTTCTCCGTTTTGTGGTCGGCCTGGTCAAGAAATTCATAGACTTCCAGCGTGACCTCCATGGCCGCAGCTTGTCTGTTATAATTGATGGTAACTTCCATCCGCCTTTCCTCCATTCAGATTTTTTTTAAATCTGAATGGGGCGGCGGGGCGCGCACCGGGGATAAAGTTCGGGCCATGCTGCCCCGATGTTCCGGCTTCATAGGGACAAAAAAGCGCCCAGACGGCCTAAAGCCATACGAGCGTCACGGAATATATTTTGCTGTTTAGTTACATGGTATAGTGCATACTGCTGACCGCATTGCTCCGCTTCTGGAAACAGGCTTTTTTAGCTGGTGTAGGTCATGGGTGCTGTGAAAAAAAGCAAAAATGGACACGGCGGCAATCCTCCTATATGCCGCCGTGGATTTACACGGTGTTAGGTCGTCGTTGGTTTTGGATAGGCGAAAAGAAACGGCGGCTCTGATTTTCTTAAAGCCACCGTTTCATAGGCGCGTGGAAATGTATCTGCTGTACAACGGCTTTTTTCTTTTGCCGTCGTGCGGCAGATAATTTCTATTCAAAAATAACAGCTAACCATATTAATCCAAAATATTCAAGTCTAAAGCTAAATCAATAATGCCAGCCATCATCAGTATCCACAAAACACTAATGATGAGTGCCACAATATTAACAACACTGCGGCTTTCCTCTTTGCGAACACAAATAATAGAAAGTATCAATCCCATCAGGCCAAAGAAAATATTAGCTCCTGTCCACACGGTACGCACCCCTGCTGGTAGGCTAATCTTCAACAAGGTGGGAATTAGTGTTAAAAACGGTAGAATACTAATAATAAAAGCTGCATTTGATAATGGTTTCAGTTTTTTTATTTCCATAGTTTTACCTCATTTCTTTTTTTCCAAATTGAGTGACCGCCAGTGCGAAAAACAGGCCGAACACTACAATCGCACACGGTAGGAACGGAAACATCGAAAAGGTGGCATCGGAAATTTCTGCTGTAAAATCATGGAGTGAGCAGGATACAAGATAACCGCTGTAACAGTACGGGTAGACAATCCACAGCGGCGTATTCGCAACCAATACACCGGGAATCACAAGCAACAAATTCAATCCCACGGAAAGAAGCGGCTTTTCAAACAGTACAGTGATTGCCCACATAGCTGCAATACATGGAAGCATGGTCAAAAACAGCCCCAAGCACCATTTCAGAAGATACAGGATTGGCAAGGTTTCTGTTACTCCCATTGTCTGTGTTGCAATCAATCCAGCGATTACGAACACGACAAGAAATACCACCATTTCCATGAACACATAAAAGGTAAGCACACAGAATTTGGCAATGGATAATGTGTAGCGGCTGATCGGCAGCGCCAGCATTTTCAAAATACCGTTATTTCCTGTTTCTCTCCCTGCGATCATCACGCAGACTACAATCATGCTAAACGGGAGCAGATAGTAGGCGTAAACAAGCGCACTTTGGATGAACATGGCAGGCCACGCATTGGTGTATTCCGGTGTAAAGTAGTTGCTCAAATTCGCAACCCCGGAAAACACTACCAATAAAGGTGCAATGAAAATCAGGGGTACGATTTTGGAGCGTTTTACTTTCATAAACTCGATTTTGAGCAAATCCAAAAAGCTCATTTCTTATTATCCCTCCTTACTCGCAGCGTCTGTACTTCGCCAGCCACAAGCCCACAGCAAGAAACAACAGTGTTTCCGCCAAAGCGACAAGAGAAACCGTCGGATCAGGCTGGGCGCTCATGGCTACCGCAGGTTTCAGAATAATCACAAAAGGATGCACCAGCAGAAACGCCAGCCCCGAATTTGCAAGGGCCATACCACTTAGAAAACCGGCGACACCAATTCCAAGCGGCACCCACATATTTCCAAAGCGCGAGGAAATCAGCAGCATAAACGACAGTACCGGCATGGATGTGAGAAAAGAGTATCCGGCAAAGCGTACCAGCGTACCCATCTCAAACGCGACCTCCGGCAAGTCCGTCATGCCGATCTGTGCAAGCGCCAGGTTTTGCAGCATGATTGCAACCAGAAACATGACTGTCAGAATCAGGAATTTGCTCAGGTACATCGCGGGAACGCTTACGGGAAGCATATACATCTTCTTGACAGCGCTTCCCTTGAACTCCATGTTGTAGATCATGCAGGTAGCAATCACGATACCGAACAGGTTCAGTACCATAATCATGCCGTAGAGCTGGGTCAGCAAGACATCCATCGGGGCCAGCGGCAGACTCAGAAGCGTATCTTTCCGTACAATGAAATTGACAAATGCGTAGGCGGCTCCCAAGATGCCAACGGCCAGCAGCACGGGAATCACGCCGGTTCGCTTTTCTTTCCGAAGTTCGATTGCCAGCGTTTTCATAATTTTGCCCTCTGCTTTCTGTCCATGTTATCTTTCTCAACCATAGAAAGGAACACATCTTCCAGATTATCCGCAGCGAAGCCGGATTGCAGGGCATATTGACGCAGATCATTCATGCTTCCCTCAAACAGCAGCCTTCCGTGGTTGAGAATTCCAATGTCATCCGCAATCAATTCAATTTCAGACAACATATGGGACGAGATCAGCACCGTGCAGTCGTAAAGGCTGGGCAAGGATTTTACCAGATTGCGGATTTCGTGGATGCCGGACGGGTCAAGGCCGTTGGTGGGTTCATCCAGGATCAGAATCGGCGGGCGCCCCAACAGTGCCCCGGCAAGGCCCAAGCGCTGCTTCATTCCCAGCGAATACTTCTTTGCCAGCCGGTCGCCAAACTCGCTTAGCCCCACCAGCTCCAGAGCATCTTCTACATCGGCTTTTGGCACCCCCAAAATGCGGCGGATAATATCGAGATTTTCCCGCCCGGTCAGGTTTGCGTAGAAAGACGGAGCTTCAATGAAAGAGCCGATCTCTTTAAGAATGGCAATCCGATCACCCGGAAACTGCTTCCCGTCAATGGTAAAGCTGCCCTTTGTCGGTGCAGTCAGGCCCAGCAGCATTTTCATGGTCGTGGATTTTCCCGCACCGTTGGGGCCAAGGAAACCGTAAATGCTGCCCTTGCGAATATGAAGCGAAACCTTGTTGACCGAAATGAAATTTTTGTACTTCTTTGTCAACTGTTCCGTTGTAATGATATAGTCCATAGAAACATCTCCTTTCGATGTTTTTATGATACAACTTCAACCTGATATCTACATTCTCCTGTCCTTACTTTTACCTTACTTTTTAAGAAGCGAGGCTGTAAAATGGACAGCTTATGATATAATAAAAACAAGGAAAATCAGATTGGAGAGGATACTATGGATAATTTCTTTTTGCATAGTAAAAGGCTCTTGTTGGTAGATGACGAGCAGGAGTTATTGAAGATGGTATCAGATATATTGAAAGATGCGGGATTTGAAACTGTCCTTACCGCTATGTCGGTCAAAGAAGCTCTTCTGACCACAAAAGAAGAAAACCCTGATTTAATTGTTTTGGATGTCATGCTGCCGGATGGAGACGGCTTTTCTCTGATGCAGCAGCTCCGCAATTTTAGCAGTGTACCGATTATTTTTCTGACAGCAAAAGACGAAACATCAGACAAACTATCGGGCTTGGGGCTTGGAGCAGACGATTACATTTCAAAGCCCTTTATGCCGCAGGAATTATTACTGCGTATCTATGCTGTGCTGCGACGAACATATAAAGAGGATTCTCCGCTGCTTGTCTTAGATGGGTGTACGATTGATTTCAGTAGAGCCCAAGTCCATAAGGGTAGTGAGAGTATTTCCCTAACCGCCAAAGAACACACCTTGCTGGAAACCCTTGCCCGAAATGCGGGAAAAATTGTTACCGTAGATACTCTTTGCGAAGCATTATGGGGTGATAATCCTTTTGGCTATGAAAACAGCCTAAACGCTCATGTCCGGCGTGTCCGGGAAAAGATTGAAACCGATCCATCAAAGCCTGTGTCCCTGATAACCATTAAAGGATTGGGCTATAAGCTGATAGCAAGGAAGTGATGCCATGAGATCATTTGCAAGTTGTATATCGAAACATCTTGCGTCTTTTGCTGCCTTTATTCTGATATTGCTGTTTCTTAACGCGGTAGTATTTAGTCTAACTTTTCAAAAGATTGTGACTGAGGATTATGGAGATTCTTCCCCGCAATCTATGTTGGAAATGACTGCTGCCGCCGCCACACCGGAGCAATTATTGGACAATGCGGTACAAAAGCTCCGGCAGAATCATATTTGGGCAATTTATCTTAACGCTGATGGACAGTGTTATTGGTCGGTTGATTTGCCCAATGAAGTGCCAGAAAGTTACACTATTCAAGATGTCGCATTGTTTTCAAAAGGATATATTGAGGATTATCCGGTTTTTGTCTGGAACACCGATGATGGACTGTTGGTATTGGGTTATCCAAAAGACAGCTATACAAAACTCACCAGCAATTACTATTCCATTGCAGCACTTCGACGGCTCCCTGTCTTTGTGCTTGGAATGTTGGGATTAGATGTACTGTGCCTCTTTTGTGCCTATTATTTCTCCAAACGCAAAATCATCCATAATACCGAACCGATTGTATCTGCTATGGAAACTCTGGCAGACGGAAAACCGGTTTCACTTCATATCAGCGGCGAACTATCTGAAATCGCGAGTAGCGTAAACAAGGCTTCTTCTATTTTGAACAGACAAAATGAGGCACGGGCGAGCTGGATCAGCGGTGTTTCCCATGACATCCGCACACCGCTCTCCATGATTATGGGGTATGCGGGCCGCATTGCAGAAAATGAAGCTGCCAGCAAGACCATCCAAGAGCAGGCTGAAATAGTACGGAAGCAAAGCGTAAAGATCAAAGAACTGGTGCAGGATTTGAATTTAGTCTCGCAGTTGGAATATGAAATGCAGCCACTTCACAAAGAGATGGTTCGCTTATCCAAATTGCTGCGATCCTATGTAGCTGACCTATTGAATATGGGAATTTCCGATAACTATAATATTGGAATTAAAATTGCTCCTGACGCCGAAAGCACTATGTTAGAATGTGATGCCAGATTGGTTTTGCGAGCCGTAAATAACCTTGTCCAAAACAGCATGAAACACAATCCGCAAGGTTGTGAAATCTGCCTTTCTCTTACGACATCAAAAAATCAGCTTATCTTGGCGGTTACAGATAACGGAACGGGTCTATCTGTGGAAAAACTGCAAGAGTTGAAAGAAAAACCGCATTATATGGAAAGTACAGATGAACGACTTGATTTAAGGCATGGGCTTGGATTGCTGATTGTCCAACAAGTCACGGAAGCGCACCATGGGGTTTTTAGAATTTATAATGTCACGCCAAAAGGTTGCAGAACAACATTAACTTTCCCGCTTACTGATATATAAGGAACTCAAAATCACATAATGAAACATTATCCTTCAACCAATGCACCACATTTCAATCTCTTTCAAATTGAAATCACAAAGAGCGAATTTTTATTCATAAACATGACAAAAAGCCCTTAGCCATGAGTTTCATACCCACAGCTAAGGGCTTTCTAATACGGATTTATTTGTTGCACAACCGCCTGTCAATCATTCTCTAACCATAAAACCACCGGATTACAAGAATAATGGCTCTTATGCAACTGTTATCAATTTGTTATCAAAAGACTTTTGAAAGTGCCGCAAATCCGCCTAAACAATGAGTTTTTACGATACTGCAACTTACTCGAATTCAATCGTTGCCGGCGGCTTGGGGGACATATCATAACATACCCGGTTTACATGCTCCACCTCTGCAAGGATTCGTTCGGTGATCTTCTGAAGTACCTCCCAATCCACCCGCTCAATGGTGGCGCTCATGGCATCAATGGTGTTGATAGCACGGATGATCACCATGTATTCAAAACATCTTGCATGATTTTTCATGCCTACGGACTTGAAATCCGGAACTACGGTAAAGTACTGCCATACCTTCTTATCCAAACCAGCCTTGGCAAACTCTTCCCTCAGAATAGCATCGGATTCCCGTACTGCCTCCAGGCGATCTCTGGTAATAGCTCCCAGGCAGCGAACCCCAAGACCCGGTCCCGGGAAGGGCTGACGATACACCATTTCTGCCGGAAGGCCAAGCTCCAGACCGCAGGCCCGGACTTCATCCTTAAACAGCTGCTTTAAAGGCTCTACCAGTTCAAACTGCAGATCCTCCGGCAGTCCGCCTACGTTATGGTGAGATTTTACCATCTTCGCTGTCTTGGTTCCGCTTTCGATAATATCCGGATAAATGGTTCCCTGACCCAGGAAATCAATTCCCTCCAGTTTTCGCGCTTCCTCCTCAAAAACCCGAATGAATTCTCCGCCAATGATTTTTCGTTTCTGCTCCGGATCTGCCACATTTTCCAGCTTAGTAAGAAAACGCTCCGTTGCATCTACATAAATCAGATTTGCATGAAGCTGATTCCGAAATACCTCTACTACACTCTCTGACTCATTTTTACGCATCAGACCGTGATTGACATGAACGCAGACCAGCTGCTGTCCGATGGCTTTGATCAACAGCGCAGCAACAACCGAAGAATCTACTCCTCCGGAAAGCGCCAGCAGCACCTTACGGCTTCCCACCTGCTTCCGGATCAATTCCACCTGATCTTCAATAAAATTCTTCATATTCCAGTTTGCTTCTGCCTGGCACTGATGGAACACAAAATCCCTGAGTTCCTCCATTGACGGAAGCTTCTGATACTGTTTTTCGCATTTGGAGGAAGGATAGTCTACAGAAATCACCGGATATCCCCAATCGTAAAGCTCCGGACGCACTTCAACGGCTGCTCCGTCAACCACCCGGTTTTCTCCTCCGTTTAAAATGATACCTTTCACATTGTCCAGCTTCTGGAGTTCTTCCTTTGTGATATCATGGGGATGGATTTCACTGTAAACTCCTAAATCCCGGATTTGCCGGGCAAGGACCGTGTTTTCTGTACTTCCAAGATCCAGAATTACAATCATATCCTGTTTCATGTTTTCTCTCCTTTTTCTTATCTAAAAATATACTTTGCTCCGGGCCGGTATAATGTCTGTCCGCATTCTGACATGACCGCTCTGCGATCACCTTATGCACCGGCTCCTGCAGCCGCTTTGCTTTTGCTTCAGGCCAGTACAGCTTCACACTAAATTTCCGCTGCTCTGACCCTTGCGCTCATTAAGTGTCCCTATTATATCATGTCTTTCCCAAAAAGTCTTACAGAAAATCCACTGGAATTTTATTTTTTTCTGTTTCTTCTGTCCTAAAAAAGAGATATAATGATCGTAAATATCACTATATTGTTTTAAGAAAGGAACTGTGAAATGGAAAAAGCACTCAAACAGGGACCAGTTCTCTGCACTGCAGGACCTCACCAGGGACGTATCGGCTATCTGGATGATTTTGGTATGGACTGCGCCATTTGTCCGGAGGTCTGCTGCGCAAAAAATTGCGGTCGCAGCCGTGAAAACTGCGGCTTCTGCACGAATACGCAGAAAAAACACGGCACCTGTCCAGCTATGGCTATCGTCTATTTCGGCAGAATACAGTTTTGCTCTGAATACGTCTTCCTTCCTGCGGAATACTGCACCAATGACTTTTCAACCTGGGAACTTACCTGCAGGATCCTGGCTCTGGAGGATCAGCTTGGACGAATGATCGCCAGCAAAAAAAAGGCTCTCCTTTTCCAGGAATTGGAATATGTCAGATTTTTGCTCTATGAGCGCACTATGTATTCTGCCTTTTCCCACAATTACGGAAAAAACCTGCTGCTGCTTACCGATCCAAACAGTAAGACATTCTCCGCCAGACTTTACAGTGATCTCATCTGTCTGGGACACCGCCCCTGGATTTTAGAATGGATGGGACTTCTCCATTCTCCCTTTTCTCAACAGCTTCCGGAAAGCCTTTTCCTGGCAGATGAGCTGCTCCTTTTCCTCACTTCCGATACTCTTGATTTTCTGGAACACCATCCCCAGCAAAAAACATTTTTCCAAAGACTGATCTGCTGCGGCACCCCCTGCATTGTCCTGCTTTTGGATCTGTGTAAGCTTCCTGCTTATTTTCCGGATAAACATCCCGTAAAATTTTACCGTGGTTATGAGGAAGGCCTTAAACTCCTGCTGGAACGGCTTACAGAAACCAGTGCCTTGGAATTTTAGAAGCTTTTCCGAAATTTTCCGACCTGTCTCCTTTCTCTCACAGCCCGGTTTCCGCACAGCCGGGCTGTGAACGGCCATTCCTATTCCAGGTGCTGTTCCTGCTCATATACCTGATCCAACAAAGCCGCCACTTCACAGATAGTACGATAACAGCGTTCCTCTTTTGTATGAAACTGAGGTTTCAAATGGCTGCAATTCTCTGAACCAAACTCCTGCTGCACTTTTTCCACAAATTCTTTTGTCATTTTCATCAGCTGTGGACTGGTATGGCCCCCAACCCCTTCCATAAATTTACATCCAAGGGCTCCACAGCCGCCGGTGACTGCACCGCAAACACTTCCACATCCCATTCCACCGCCAAATCCAGCCATTACTCTCATAACTTCCGGAGGCATCTGAAGCTCCCAGGCCTCCAACGCTGCACTAAATACTGCCTCTGCACAATTATAATCCGTGTCTTTATAATATTTTTCTAAATAATCTATCACTTTTCCCATCTCTGTTTCCTCCGTCTATATCCAACACTCACCGGGATACGCACTCATCCGTATCCACACTCACCTGCATCCGCACCCGCCTGAAGCCACACTCACCTGCATCCACACCTATCTGTATCCACACTCCCATACATCCCACCCACACCCGCCCGGATCCACTCTCACACTCCATATCCTGCCACATTCATACTGCACCTTCTTCCTGTCCACCAGCCTTCTAAAACCTTAGCAAAGCTCTGCCGCATGTTTGCGAAATACTCTTTTTCGAATAACAAAATATGCAATCAGCATCCCTGTTCCGGTAAGGATCCAGGTAATGGGGTACACGATCATCAGGATACGGAAATCCTTTATCTTCTGACAAATAGTGGACACCCACAAAAGCCGGACAACACAGGTACCGAATACAGTAATAAGCGCCGGTGTCAGAGAATATCCGATTCCACGCAGCGCTGCACCTCCAATTTCATACGTGGACACGATCACATTCATAGAAAGGATAATCAGCATCCTGGTGGCTGCGTAATGAGCTACCTGAGGATCATTCGTAAACAGAGAAATAAAGAAGCTGCGTCCAAATACAAAAGTCAGACTCATCGCCCCGGCAGTAAGCATGCTCACAGTGATACACAGCCGAAATACCTTTTTGCACCGATTAAGCTGATTGGCGCCAAAATTCTGGCTGGTAAAGGTAACTGTTGCCTGGTTAAAAGCGCTCACCACAAAATAAGTAAAATATTCAAAGTTCAGCCCCACCGCTGAACCTGCCACCGCTGCAGATCCAAAGCCATTGAGTACACTCTGAACACACACATTGGAAAAAGAAAACACCGTACTCTGGAGTCCTGCGGGAATTCCGATCTTCAGAAGCTTTTTCAGCTCTGTCCCTGAGATCGCCAGTTTTCTCACCTGAAGACGGATAGGCTCTTCCTCATGGGTAAGGAAATGCCATACCATACCGGCACTGATCATATTCGAGATCACCGTGGCAATTCCAACTCCTGCCACTCCCAAATGAAAAACGATCACCAGAAACATATTCAGCCCTGCATTCACAAGTCCGGAAAGTACCAGGCAGTATAAAGGCCGTCTCGTATCCCCTATGCTCCTAAGAATCGCTGATCCGAAATTATAAATCATAATAAAAGGCATTCCCAGAAAATAGATCCGCAGATACAGTACTGCATGATCGATCACATCTTCCGGTGTATGAATCAGCAGCAAAATAGGCTTTGTCACCAAAAGTCCTAAAAATAGCAGAAGCACACCGCTTACCAGCGCCACTACCATGGAAGTATGTACCGTGGAGCGGATCTTTTCTTTTTCTCCCTGCCCGATATATCCGGCTATAACCACATTGGTTCCCACTGAAATTCCCACAAACAGATTCAAAAGCAGGTTGATCACCGGTCCATTGCAGCCCACTGCTGCCTGCGCCTGGCTGCTGGCAAACCGCCCCACCACAGCCACATCCACAGAATTAAACAGCTGCTGCAGAATGCTGCTCACCGCCAAAGGCAGAGCAAACAGCAGAAGTTTATCCAGCAGACTGCCATTCAGCATATCAATCTTGTTTTTTTCCTTCCGTCCTCTCTTTTTTACCGCCAGCTTCTCCTCCATATCTCAATCCCTCTTTCCCCTGCAGATCCATTTTAATCAGTTTGATTCTATCATACTCTTTTCTGAAAAACTATTGATTTTTTTAGAAAAATCCGATAGAGTAGTCAGAGAGTTACTGAAAACAGCCTGAACAGTAACTGCAAAGAAACAGGTGCCCTCCGGGGAGAATAGGAAAGTAAGTTACACTTCACGGTCACGCCGCTGTATAGGAGGAGTGCAGCTTTAATAAGCCACTGGGAAACTGGGAAGGCAAAGCTGTATGAAAATCCCTTAGTCAGAAGACCTGCCTGTTTTTATCGCTTCATGGGTTACGAAGGATGGCTTCATGAAAAGAGTTTTCGCTGTTTATCGGGAATAACAGCAGTTTACGGATTCCCGGTTATATTTCTGAACGCTTTTCTTGTACTTTCACAGGGGTTCTTCCCGCCTATCCTTTTGTTTCCCTTGTTATTCACCAGAATGCGCACCAAAGGCTTATACGCGCATTGTACTCTCCGGCGTATGGATCCCGGGCAGCGGCCCTCCATCTTAACGCGGATACAAACAGAAAGGAAACTATCATGAAAAACGAACCAAAAAACAGAAAAAAAATTATCCTGGCCGTAGCTGCCCTTGCAGCTGTAATCGCCCTTCTTCTGTGTGTTTACCACTTCACCAAAGGTAAAACCTCACAGGGCGCAAAAACCATCACTCTGGAGGTTGTCCACAAAGATCAGTCCTCCAATTCCTTTGAGATCCACACAGACCGGGAATACCTGGGGGAAGCCCTCACCGATGAAGAGCTGGTAGAAGGAGAAAACGGACCTTACGGCATGTTCATCACCACTGTAGATAAAGAAACGGCAGATGATGCCAATCAGGAATGGTGGTGCATCACCAAAAACGGAGAGCAGGTAAATACTTCTGCGGATCAGACCCCCATTGCCGATGGCGAAAAATATGAGCTGACCCTGACGGTAGGCTACTGATCCTCCTGTCTTTACTAAATGCTCTGAGGAATAGATTCATGAAATCATCTGAGAATGCAAAAAAAATAACCCGGCTGGTCACTATGGGGCTGCTCAGCGGGATCCTGGTATTGGGGCAGCTGGGAATGGCTTTCCTGCCTAACATCGAACCGGTTACTTTTCTGATCATTGCCTATACTCTGGTTTATGGAAAACAGGTTTTTTCTATCATATATGCTTTTGTTCTGGTAGAGGGACTGATCTTCGGCTTTGGTATCTGGTGGTTCAGTTATCTGTACATCTGGAGTATCTTAGCAGTTCTGACACTGCTGCTGCAAAAAAACACCTCCACAGTCATCTGGGCTGTGATCGCCGGAGCTTTCGGGCTTCTTTTCGGAGCCTTATGCTCCATCCCCTATCTGATCTCCGGAGGACCGGGTGCCGCTTTTGCCTACTGGGCAGCCGGGATCCCCTATGATATCCTTCACTGTGCCGGAAATTTTGTTCTCACCCTGGTGCTCTTCCGCCCTGTACTTGGTGTTCTGAAAAAACTGAACGCCTGGCAGAAAAGCAGCCTTCTGGCCCGATCCTTTTCTGCTGAAAAACCAGAATAGTACGACTGTCCCACAGGATCCTTTGTCCTAAAAAGAAACCTAAAAAGCAAAATCCCCTTGACTCTCACCCAACGTGATACAGTATGCTCTTTTTACAGAAGCAAAATTCACACAGTGAGCCAGGAACGGAGGGAACCGTCATGCATAAAACAGACCCTGATTTTTATACCGTAGGACAGATTACCGGTCTCACCGGTGTCAGCTCCCGGGCCTTGCAGTATTACGATGAAATCGGACTGTTAAAGCCCAGGATGCGCACAGAAGCCGGATATCGTCTCTATGACAAAAACAGCCTGGAATTGCTGCAGCAGATTTTATTTTTTAAAGAACTGGGCTTTTCTCTGAAACAGATCCGGAATCTGACCCAACAGCCGGACTTTGACCGGATCAGCGCCTACCGGAACCAGAAAAATCTGCTGCTGTTAAAACGCAACCGGATAGACCGGCTCATTCAGCTTCTGAATCGTTTAGAGAAGGGAGAACATTGTATGAGCTTTAAAGAATTTGACCTGTCCGAATATCTGGAAGCACTGGAACAGTTCAAAACCAGGGACACAACTGCCATTGAAAAATATTTTGGAGGCCGGGAACACTTTGAGCTGCTTCTTAAAAAGATCCGGGAAGATGAGGATGAGGTAGCCAGACTGGCTATCCAGGAATACGGGAGCATAGAAAAATACACGGAGGCTATGAAACATAATCTGGAACATTTTTCAGAGATCATGGAAGAAACGCTTACAGAAGACGCCGTAGAGATCGGCCGTCAGACAGATGCGCTCTTTGCCCAGCTTACTGCAGATCTGTCCAGAGAAATTTCTTCACCCCAAAACCGGGAGATCATACTCAAGCTGGCTGCTCTGTTTCAAAAAAACGCTGCCTCCCTCTCCCTCGATCTGCCCTACTGGAAAGTAATGGCAGACACCTATTCCAATGACTATGTCAAAGACCAAACGGATCTAAGATATGGAAAAGGAGCCGCAGACTATATCAGCACAGCCTTTTTATATTTTGGCCAGCGCGGGGATCTTTCCCCATCCTAACCATCCTGTCAGAAAAAAACGTCTATGTTTTTGAGATTTCAAAATTTGGCAATTCGAACTATAACGTTTGATAATACCCAACGTTTCGCTGTGTGGTGGAACGATGGCGCTATTATGGCTCATGCAGGCTTCCCAGATGGAACAGGCCAAACCCCAAAAGAGCACAGCACGTTTATGAAGAACTTGGTTTTCGAAAGCTGCGCTTTCAAGAAAACTCATAGAAAAATCAGCGGGAGAATGCGATCCTCTATTGACTATGAAATGGTGCAAAAGGCTTTCATAAACTACGCAAACTGAGCCTCACTCATTATGGAGAGCAGCAAACTGAGCCGCACTTGCCAGCAATAAAATAGACGGCTAAGCCAGTTTTCAAGAGGGCGAAAGCAAAAGAATGCTTCAGCCCTCTCTCCACATTGAAAATAACGCTCACTGGACAGCCGGTGCGATCATCCGCTCATACTTTCTCTCAGAATCCCGAATCACTTTTAACTTTCCCTGATCAAGGAACTCCTGGATCCGCTTTGCGTACCACCAGTCTCCCACTGCGATCCGGGAATGCCCCAGGATCCTTCCAATGATCCTGGCCTGTTTTTCCGGCTCTTGTCCTATCTCTCTCCAGATCAGAAAATCATAAAAGTCCTCCGGGACTCCCATCACCCTCCCGTTTACCACAGCCCGCAGGGGACTGTTATCCTGCTGAAGCTCTCTCCAGCGCAGCGCATACAGACGTAGTTCCTCTCTGGAAAGCGGCCTGGAATCCTGTAAAAATCCGGCAAACTCTTCTGCCGCAACCTCCCCCCAGCTTTGATAGGAAGTAATGGTATGCAAACCGCAGCGGTATTCCGGAAGCCTTACCCCTTCCACCGGATTGGGATACTGACTCAAAATACTGCACAGGTGATAAAAACCGCAGATGGAATAGGGGGCCTGGCTGTACCAGATCCGGATTTTCTCTCCCTGGTCGAGAAACTGCATAAGACGTTTCAGCTCTCTCCCAGGCTGCTCCAGAAGTTCGCGCAGCTCTTCCGGCGCTTCCTCCGCTCCCCACTGCTCCTGAAAATACAGGGAGTATAAGAGGCTGCTTCGATAATGAGAAACCGGTTCCTGCAAAATATCTCCCATATCCAGTTGAAAGCCCAGGTACACCACTTCCTCTGCCGTCCCTTCCACCCATCCGGAAAACTTCCTGGAAGCTGACGTCTCTTCCGGCTTCCCCTTCTTTCCTGCGATCCACACGGAAATAGGTCCATCTGATTTTAAGCAGCGCACTACTTTGCTTTTGGCAGCTTTCATAGAAGCTGCTTCGCTCTCTCCAAACAATACTTCGATCATTCTCTCTCCTCACCTCTTTTCCTGCACTTTCGCAGCCCTGCTTCCCTGTCCTACGCGCCGCTGCCGTTTTTCATCCTGCCAAAAAGCATTTGTGATTCTGGCATTTTCATCCTGTTCAAAACAGATCTGCACTGACTCCATTTTTCCTAATCCTGTTCAAACGAGACAATCTCTCCGGTTACTGCATCCACCGTATATTCATACTCTCTGCGATCCTGGCGAAATTCCAGTTCATAATCCGCGTATCCTCTGCTTCTGTCAAAACTCAGAGACTGGAAGGAAACCTCCTCCTCTGTAAGTCCTGTATCTGCAAGAACAATCTCCTTTGCCTTTCCAATACCGATAAACCCTTCTTCTGAAGTCTGCCCTGGATCTTTCTTGGAATTACCCTTTGTCTCCTCACCGCTTAAAGAACCTTCCGTCTGCTGGCCTTCCTTCTGCTCCGGCTGGATCGCTTCTGTCTTTTCTTCTCCAAGAGTACGTTCTACCTGAGCGCTGCCTGCATCCTTTCCCTCCACGCTCCACTGCAGGATCTGCCCTGTTTCCTGACTGATCGTATAGTCATACTCCAACCGATCCAGATAAAACTCTACCTCATAGACGGGATCCCCCTCTTCAAAATCCGTCTTTATCCTCAATCGTTCCGTCTCATCCTTTAACGCTCCTGCATCTGTAAGTGCAAGCTGCTCTGCGTCTTGTTCCGTCAAAAAAGCTCCGGCAGCTTCTGCGCCGTAAACTGCTCCTGCTGTAAAAGATGCGGTAAGCATCAGCGTCAGCCCTGCTGCAGCAATCGTCTTTTCAATTTTCAGTCTCATATTTCTGCCTCCTTCTTTTTTACTATTTACAGTCAGATTTTTCAATCTTCTGTAAATTGATTCATTCTAGCACGAAAAATCCGAAAAAACAAGGGGCTGCCGTTCCTTTTTCGGCAGCCCCTGATCCTTCTTCCCATGAATTTTACATAGAAATATTACCGGTAAAATTTGATAAAAAACTCTGTTCCCTGCCCGACCTGACTGGAAACGTCTATGGTACCATTTTGCAGAAGTATGATCTTCTTCGCCATGGCCAGGCCAATTCCTACACTCTCAGGCGAAGAAGTCGCCCCTTTGTAAAATCGTTCGAAAATATGAGACAGCTGTTCTCTTGGAATCCCCTCCCCATTGTCCCTGACATAAAAGTTTGTAGAAAAATTATTCTGGCTTACCTTCAGCCAGACCCTTCCACCGCCTGAGGTATGTTCCACACAGTTTTTCACAATATTCGACAACGCCTCTGCCGTCCAGTGCGGATCGCAGACAAGCTCTAAATCTTCCTCCATCTCGATCCTCAGCTCGATCCCCTTCAGTTCCGCCGCCAGTTCCAGCGGCTGGCAGGCCTTCTCTGCCAGCATTCCTGCATTCATCCTCTGCTTCTTCAGTTTCAGCATATTGGCGTCCAGCTGGGAAAGCGTCAGCAGATTGCGGATCAGCCAGTTGATCCGATTTACCTGCGTATCGATCCGCTCTGTAAATTCCAGTCTTTTCTCCTCCGAAAGATCCGGTGTCTTTAAAAGATCCGTCATAATGGTGACAGCAGCAAGGGGCGTTTTGATTTGATGGGAAATATCCGAAAGCATCGAAGCCAGGTACTCCTTATCCTGAACCGCCCCGTCCGACTGTTCCTTCATCTGAACCATTAGCTTATATACCTCACTCTGTAAAATCCCCGCCTGGCCTTCTTTACATCTGGCAGGCGCAGGAAGCTGGATTTGATCCTGCAGACTCATAAAATAGCTGATAAGCTCCTCCAGCTCCCGGCTCCTTTGACGTCTCTCCCAGAGAAGCACTCCTAAAATAAGCCAGCTCACCGCAAGAACTGACACCAAGATCCACACCCAGACCGGCGCAAGGGCAGCCTCCATTCTCTCCATTGCTCTCTTCCTCTCAAAGTTTTCGCTCATTCCTCCAGCCGGTAACCGATCCCTCTCACCGTTCGGATCAGAGACCCTTCCGGGCTGTCGCCGATCTTTTTCCTCAACCGCTTCACATACACGCTGAGGGTATTGTCATTAACAAATTCACCCGCCTCATCCCAGATCTGTTCCAGGATCTGCTTTCGTGACAGTGTCTGGCCCCGGTGATTTAACAGGATCAGCAGCAGCTTATACTCCATGGCCGTCAAGACCACTTCCTCCTGGCCGCAATACATGCGTCCGGTCTTAAGATTGATCTGCATCTTTCCCACAGCAGCCGTCTGGGAGAGACTGGATGTCTCCTTTCCTGCCGAGGTTCTCCTTAGGATAGCTTTCATCCTTGCCAGCAGTTCCCGAATGCGGAAGGGCTTGGAAATATAATCATCTGCACCCTGCTCCAGAGCCATTACCGTGCTCGCCTCATCATCACAGGCAGTCAAAAACAGCACCGGAGCCTGGCCCCGCTGTCGCACCTCCCGGCAGATCTGATATCCGTCTCCATCCGGAAGCATCCGGTCCAACAGATAAAAATCCGCCTGCCGCCCGGTATCCATCCATGCCATAGCCCCCTGTCTGCTCCTGGCTGTCAGCACCTCATACCCCTCCTGCTCCAGAGCAAATTTCAATCCTTCCAGAATGATCTCATCATCCTCCACCACCAGAACGGTCATCACACACCTCACATTTTCCTATTTTCATATTCCCGCCCCAAAAACATACTGCAACTGCGCAAAGGCAAAAACCTATCGTGTACCTTTCCTGTACCAGTATTATAAAAGATTTTCTCCCCGAATACCACTGAATAATTCCTTTTTCAGCTCCTTTTTTAAGCTCCTGACCGCAAAGGCAGCAAGAAGCACTGCCACCAAAACAGCTGCCAGCAAGAACAATCCGATAGGCAGCGGAAGGATCAGATTGCCGAAGATCAGCGTACTTCCCCTGTAGATCAGGAATACCAAAAGCACTGTTCCCGCCGCTGTCATAAGGATACTGCGAAGAAAAATCCCGCCGCACTGGAATAGAACCATCTTTTTCATCTGAACCTTCGTCATGCCCACAGCCTGGAGCACTCCGTACTCCCTGGCACTTTCCTGGATCCAGCTTTGAATAGAATTAAACAGATTCAAAAGGCAGATCAGAGAGGTCAGAAGCACAAAACACACTAAAAGCCCATCTGCGATCACCATTACCGCTTGTTCCACATTCTCCAGATATCCTGCCTCCATCAGGGCAAATCCTCCATCCCCTCCTTTTGAAAGCTGCGCAAGCCGCTGAATCAGATCCGTCTCCTCTCCGTTTAAGGAGATCAGCAGATAAGGTGAGACATGGGGACAGCCATCCGCCCCTAAAGTTAAGCGGGTAATCTCCTCTCCGGCCTGGGGCCCGGTAATGATCCAGATATAATAATCCCCCATTCCCTTCACATAAGGCTCCAGCACCTTGGTATCCGCCAGGGCTGCTGTGTGGAAAGACTTTTTCACATCCCCCTCTTTCTCTTCTGAATAAAAGCTTACCGAAAACTCCTCCCCGGGCCTTAATCGGGTCATAGGCTCCACATGGTAATACCGGTAGCGATCCGGCTCCATCTCTCCTATCCCCACATTGTCTGTAGAAAATTCCCCTTCGTTCAGCACCACCGCTGAATTTTCCTTAAGACTTTCCAGGTCGGCTCCTGCTGCCTTTGCAATTTCCTGAAACGTCTCCTGGTCTACTGAAAGGAAATTTACCGTCTTCTTGTCATCTCTCCACTCTTTCTCAAAGGCTTCTCTGGACAACGTTCCATGGTGGTATCCATTGAAGAGCTCATAATTGGCCTGCCAGTATTCTTCACTGTAGACCGTCCAATCCACCTGACCTGCGAACATGCCGTCCCGCCATTCCCGAACCTGGGCCACCCCCGGATCCTGTCGGATCTCTTCTTTCAGTGTCTCAAACATCCCTTCTGTGTCAAAATCCGCATAGGGCATATAATACAGCGTATAATCGTATGTCTTTGGATTTGCTCCCATTCCGCTATTTCCCATTTTCTTCTCCATTACCGTATGAAGGGTTCTGGAGCCGAAGGAAGTCACTGCCAGCAGGATCAGAAAGACCGCTGCTGCTCTGGCAGTCCCCCGCAGCTTTCTCCCCCGACGTTTCAGAGTATTTCCCGCCACCATCCCCTCTGGCCCCAGAACTTTTATGGCTCTAAAATTCGTTGGATATCTCCTGTTTTTCGTTCCTTCATTTCCCCGGATGCTTTCAATGGGACCGATTTTCCCCATCATTCTGGCAGGACGCCAGGCTGAGATCAGCACAGTGGCAATACTCAAGGCTCCCACCGCCGCCAGATTTTCCCAGGAAACCTTAAGGGACACTGCAGCCGTATCCGCCCCAAATCCCAGTCCCATAAACTGGGTGATCAGAGGACGCACTCCCGTAACTGCTGCCCATACCACGACGATACCGGAGAGGATCCCAAGGGGCAGGGCAAACAGCAGCAGATAAAAGGCCTCATAGAAAATGCTGCTGCGCTTCTGCCGCCCGGTGGCTCCCACAGAACAGAGCATTCCCAGATACCGGCTTCGTTCCCGAAAGGACATCTGGAACACATTGTCGATGAGTGCCACAGACACTGCCATGATCAGCGCCACGAACAGAATGCTCATATACTTTACCATCTTGTTGATGGTTTCATTGGAAGAATCTCCGGAAAAGCCCAGAAGAAGATTATTAAACTCCAGTTCCTGTCCTTCCATCATCTCCCGAAGGGAGACTGCATAAGAATCTGTGAGCAGCTTTTGATCAAAGATCATGGACAGATTAAACTCAGACCTGCCAAGCAGCTGTTCTTCTGTCAGCACCGTAAGCGCCGTATATCCTGCTGCCGCCAAATCTTCATAGGCTGGAGTCTTTATGATCCCCACCACCTGGTATGTCTGCTTTTCTCCGGTATATTCCCGGTTCTCCAAAAAGCTGTCATTGCTTCCATAATAGGGGAAATTTTCCGGTACATCCACCGTCTCGCCGGAGGATACCTCTATCTGAAAAAAGGGAAAATAGGTTTTCCCTCCGTCCTCCTGGATCCCGGTCACAGACCGGTGAAAAAATTCTGCTTCCACCGTCTCCCCCAGCTTTAGCATGGCGCCATCCTCCAAAGCGCTTCTGGAGATCACCAGCTCCTGCTCATTTTCCGGGAGCCGTCCTTCCTCCAGGGAAATATTCATCCAGTCAAAGCAGTCTCCGGTATAGCCTTTCACATTCAGATAGGGGCGATCCGGATTACCGGATCCTAAAAACTCGGTGCAGCCCAGGGCAGCAGAACCGGCCGTCTCTTTTACATAAGGAAGCCCCTTCAGCTCCTGGTACTGGTTCTTAGAAATACCGTAGACAGAAGCGTGCCATTTTCCATCCTTTCCCGCAGCCACTGTTTCCAGATACTCGATCCCCGTATCCTTTCCCACAAACACGCAGGTCATAAGAAGCACCATCAGCAAAATCCCTGCAAAGGTGGTGAGGGTGCGTTTCTTGTTTCTTTTCATATAGGTTCTGGTAACATAAAAAACAATATTTTTGCTCACTGTTTTTCACCTCCCAGCACACGGATCCGCTCATCCCGAAGGATCCTGCCGTCCTCAATCCACAGCATCCGATCCGCCTGAAGAGCAATGCGCTCATCGTGCGTAATAAGGATCTGGGTCTGGCGCAGGCTCCGATTCGCCTGCTTCATCATCTCAATGATCTCCGCCCCTGTTTTCCGATCCAGATTCCCGGTGGGTTCATCCGCCAGAAGGAGGGCCGGATGATTGTATAGGGCTCTTCCGATGGAAACCCGCTGCTGCTGCCCCCCGGAAAGCTGGCTGGGCAGATTTTTCCTCCTCTCTTCCAGTCCAAGGCTCTTTACCACCTGATCTAACCTCTGCCGATCTATCTTCCGTCCATCCAGCAGATGAGGCAGCAGAATGTTTTCCTCCACATTCAAAACCGGCAGAAGATTATAAAACTGATAGATCAGGCCAATCTGCCTCCTTCTGAAGATCGCCAGCTTATCCTCACTCAGGCTGTGGATGTCCGTTCCTCCGATCAGCACTCTTCCGGAGGTGGGTTTATCCACTCCCCCCAGGATGTGAAGAAGGGTAGATTTTCCGCTTCCGGAAGGTCCCACAATGGACACAAACTCTCCCGCCTCTACAGAAAACGATACCCCATCCAAAGCTTTCACCCGATTCTCTTCAGATCCATAGATCCTGGTCAACTGTTCACACCTTAATAATTCCATATCTGATCCCTCCTGTTTCTGACAGCCAGTATCCATTCTCTCCCCTGGACAAAATATACCTTGCGAACTGCTTATTTTAATGTCACATCGTTCCGCTTGATGCTTCACAATGATCCGCCCCAACAGCTGCACATCTTTCCTGGCCGCCCCGACGCGTTCCTGCGGAGCATTTTTCTTTCCCGGGAAGAAATTACCTGTGAATCAAAAATACCCTGGACACAGGGAGCCTATCCTTTCCCATCGTCCAGGGCTTCCATCCGCTGCTCTTTCCTATTACTATACAGAAAGAATCTGACACGGAAGTGAATTTTTCAGTGACATTTTTGTCACAAATTTACTATCAGTATACACTGCTATTACATAAGATACCGGAACAGCGCATCAAAGGGACGCAGCAGCTTTACTCTCCATTTCCGCTGGCCTGTGAGTTTCTGAGGTGTCTGTCCCTCCTTCAGATCATAGCTGTCCTGATCAATTACCGTCAGGGCCTCTTTTTCGTAAGCCTCCATCTCCTGTCTCAGCCATTGGTTCAACGGCTTACTGTCAATCACCAGCATAATCTCTGTGTCCAGATAAGCACTGCGCATATCCCAGTTAAAAGAGCCCATTGCAGATAGGCGATTCCCCACAGTCATACATTTTCCATGGTAGGATACACCGCTGTCATATTCCATAACCTTCACTCCAGTTCCAAGGATCCGTTCCTTGTGAACCTTATAATCCACCGCCCCGAAGGGGTTTCCATTGTTTGCTACGGAATTAGTCATCATATGCACCGGCTCCTGCTTCTGGCACACCTCTTCCAGCCGTTCAAACATATACTCACTGCAGAGAATATAGGGCGTATGGAAATATACCTCTCCCTCCCCCTGTCTCATAAGTTCTGTCAGCTGATAAAATAAAACCGGCTCTTTTACTTTCGGTTCTATCGGGTTGGACAGCAGACGGATCTGGTTCGTCTCCACCGTCTTTTCCAGATAATCGGCCTCCTCCAGCCACTGGGGATGCTCCCTCTGGACCTGCTGATACAGTTCTCCCAGCTCTTTTCTCCGCTGCTCCACAGCTTTTTTCTTTCCCGGGGAAACCTGCTCCATCACAACCTTACAACAAGGCTGCTCCCATATTCTGTGGAAATAATCCAGCACTTCTTTTAAGGAAGAAGTCTCCTCCTCTCCGGTATTGTACACCAGCACATCCCAGTCATAATTAATATAGTCTGTGTCTGAACCCAGGAAGAAATCATAAGTATTGCGCCCCCCGATGATATAAGCCTTATCATCTGCGATCAGATATTTATCATGGAGCCTTGCCATCAGCTCCCAGGGTCTTAGCAAATTGATCGGGTTATAGATCTTAAAAGTAAAATGTTCCGCAGATGCAGCAGCACGAAAATAATCATTTCCCCTGCAATGGGTAAAATAAGAAAATCCATCTATGAGAACCTGTACTTCCACCCCCCGGTCTGCAGCATCCAGCAAGGCTCCCAGCATCAGCTTGCCGCTGTTGTCTGATTTAAAATCAAAGGTAGACAAAATAATGCGCTCCTTGGCATTGGCAATCAGCCTCAGCCGTTCCTCCAGTGCCTCCTGATTGCCTGGCAGCATAGCCGCCCGATCCTGGCCGGTTGTACTGCTGTAGTAATCCTGAACTTGAAACATCTCCCTGGTCTTAGGAAGAACGCCCCCCTGCTTTTTATAAGGAAGGCACACCACCAGCAGATACACTGCAACTGCAATCAAAACCAATATCAAAATCAACAATTTTCTACTGATCTTTATCCTCATAGTCTCTCCTTCGTGCCATTGCCATATCCGCATGCAAGGGATCTGCTTTTTATGAGCAGAAGCTCCAAAACGCCTAGAAGCCTTGTTTCTTTTCCCCAGCCATTGCAAAACCGCTGATTTCCCAAACTGCGGTTCTCTGACACATTCCTTTCTCTTGCCTTATTCTAGCACGAAAACTGCTGATTTTTTCAACTTTATATAATTTTCATACTTTTCACAATATTTCTATAACTCTTCCAAGCCTTGCAAACTTACAGTTTTTCTGCCCACTCCTTCTCTTTAAATCCAACCAGCACAAAATCATCTCCAATCACCAGAGGCCGCTTTACCAGCATCCCGTCTGTGGCCAAAAGCTCATACTGAGCCTCCTCACTCATCTGCGGAAGCCGGTCCTTCAGCTGCAGCTCCCGATAAAGCATTCCGCTGGTATTAAAAAATTTTTTCAGCTCCAGCCCGCTTTTTTTATGCCACAGCTTCAGCTCCTCCACTGTAGGATTCTCCTCCTTTATATGGCGATCTGCAAACTCCACTCCCTGCTCGGTCAGCCACTTTTTCGCTTTCTGACAAGTAGTACACTTGGGATATTCTACAAATAATACCTTCACTATTTCTTCCTCCTTTATCTGCATCCTTCTATTTTTCTGTTTCTTCCGTCTGATATCTTCTATTTTATCTTTTTCCCATCCAGCTCTTCCGCTCAGGTTGCTTTCCCCCTGTGACTTCGATTCTGCTTGCTGCTCTTTTGGTCCGCTGACAGCGAAAAGAAACTCCTGTTACCGCGAAAATGTCCCGGCAGATACACACAGATCCGCCAAACAGCAGCGATCGCAGTAGGGTTTTGTCCGGGCAGTACATACCTCCCGTCCATGATACACCAGCCGATGACAAAAATCACTGCCTTCCTCCGGAGGAATAATCTTCCACAAAGCCATCTCCACCTTTTTGGGATCCTTCTCCCCGTCTACCAGACCAATTCGGTTCGTAAGGCGAATGCAATGCGTATCTGTCACAATCGCCGGCTTTCCAAATACATCTCCCATGATCAGGTTAGCGCTTTTACGTCCCACCCCCGGCAGTTTCAAAAGAGCATCGAAATCCTCCGGCACTTTGCCCCCATACTCCTCCTTCAGGATCCGCATGCAGGCGCTGATATCTCTGGCCTTGCTCCTTCCCAATCCACAGGGTCTCACAATGGCTTCAATTTCCTCAGGAGAAGCCTCTGCCAATGCATCCACGCTGGGATATTGGGCAAACAATTCCTCTACGATAATATTGACCCTTGCATCTGTACACTGAGCTGCCAGGCGCACACTTACCAAAAGCTTCCATGCCTGATCATAATCCAGGGTACAGCCTGCATCCGGATACTCCTGCTTCAGCCGTTCAATTACCTCCAGGGCCAATGCTGACTTCTCTTCCATTTTTTTATCCTTTGTATTTTTCGGCATTTTCTCTTCCCGCTTTCTTCGTATCCCTATGTTTCCTGTCCTTATGCTTCCACCAGCCGGAAAACTCCCGGCTTTGCTGTTTGCTTTCCACGCATTCAGCACTCTGAATTCATTATAGCCTGTGAGCCCAAAAAACACAACTGAAAAACCACTGATAAATACTTTGAAGCCCTTCTGAAAAATGCTTTACCTCCGCTTTATAAACGCCTCGAATCCCGCCTCGTGAAGGCGTTTCACCAATTCCTCCGCATTAGATCTTTGGGAAAATGCCCCCGCCTGTACTAAATACATTTTCTCCGGATCCTCCCCCAGTTCCAAAGCTGTTTTTACTTCCCGGCGAAAACCATCCATAGAAAGCCCCAACCTGGACCACACATGCGTGGGATCTATATGTCCGGAAGATTCCCCTGCTATCCTTCCCTCATCATGACTGGAAATCAAATACAGGCCGGAATCCAGCTTTTTCATAGGATCCCAGCCTCTTTCTCTGCAAATTTTTGTACACAGCTCCACTGCTCCCCGATATCCTCTCAGAATATCTTCCCTAAATTTTTTCTCATCTAAAACCTCATATTTTGCCCCATCTATATAACGCATGGCATCCGTTTCGCAAATCTCGAAGGTAATCAGATGTCGGTTTCCATAGCCTGCATCCGCCCAGCTTCTGTAAGCTTCCGGCAAGGTATACAAAACCTTCCCTTCTGTCTTGCAGTCCACAATGTAGTGAACACACTCCGAAACAGACGGCTGATTCCAGTAATCCGCCACAGCTTTGGCATTTCCCTGAGGCGTGCCGATACTGTGAACCTGAAGACCTCTCTTTTCTCCAATAATTGCCTGCTGATAACAGCGATTCCTGGTTAAAAAATACGTTTCTATTTTTAATGCCATATTGTTTTCCCTTTTCTCTCTTTTTCTACAAATTATGCAGCTGAAAAAAAAGAGTTCAGGACAAATCTCTCTCTGTTCCAGAACTGTTTACAAATTTTTCTCAAAAAATTCCTTCATAGCTTTCAATGCCTGCTCCTCGTCCGGTCCTTCCAAAATCACTTCCACTACATCCCCGCATTTAACGCCCAGTCCCATCAATGCCATCAGGCGATCTGCCTGGGCGCACCTTTCTCCCTTTACCAACTGGATCTTGCTCTCAAACTTCTTTGCCTCTTTTACCAAAAGTCCGGCTGGACGGGCATGAAGTCCTATTTCATCGGTTATTGCATACTGAAACTTTTTCATAATTGTCCTCCTGGCTCATCTGTGCAAAAGGGGCAATGTGCTTCCCCTGTATGCAGATGCGATTTTTCCATAAATAATATCCCCTGGCTCTCCCAGCAGCCTTTTAGCAGCCGGAAATAGTTCCCCGGCTCTGCTCCGATCGGATAAGCCGAGTGTTCAGATACCATTCTTCTCCGCAACAGTATCTGTCTTTTTTACCTAAATTATACTCTTTTCTCTCACTTCTGATAAGCCCTGAATTTTTCTTTTCCGTGCTTTTTTATTCCCTCCAATGCTTCATTCTGTGTAACGTATGGGCCGAATAGACGGAAAAAACCGTTCCCTGATGACTATTAAAACGGAATTATTAAATTTTTATGCTCTCTTCCCTTTTTCTCCCGGTTCCATTAAAATAAGAATCACCAGAAAGCCTGCCATACTAAAAATAAAAGTATATCAATCAAAGCCCCGCAGCAAGCTGACGGGATATCAAATTTGCAGCGCAGCAAACTGCAGGGCAGCTGACGCTCGCATCATTCCTCAGATATCCGCAGGTGTGCGGCTGTTTGACTCATTGCTTGCGGGAATAAAGGAGTATTTATGACTGCAAATCCCATGATCACCCTGATCATTCCTGTATACAATGCAGAAATGACCATTATCCGCTGCTTAGACAGCGTTTTAAAACAGGATTATACCGATTTTGAACTTTTGATTATAGATGACGGAAGCACTGACAATTCCGGTGCAGTCTGTGACAGCTATGCAAAGAAAGATGCCAGAGTCCGGGTCATCCATCAGAAAAATTCCGGCGTATCTGCTTCCAGGAATCTGGCACTCAGCCTTGCCCGGGGAACTTATGTACAATTCTTAGACAGTGATGACTGGATCACCCCCAATGCCATGCGCCTGCTGAGCAATGCCGCCAGAACCTGCCAGTGCGATATGGTCATCTGTGATTTTTATCGTGTTTCCGGAAAACGAGTCTCCCACAAGGGAAATATTGATGAAGAAGGGCTGCTGACCACGGAAGAGTTTGCTGCCTATATGCTGGAAAATCCCGCAGACTTTTATTACGGGGTGCTCTGGAATAAACTGTATCGAAGAGAAATTATTGAAACATACCAGCTGAAAATGGACCCGGCCATCAGCTGGTGCGAAGACTTTATGTTTAATCTGGAATATATCCGTCATGCCAAAACATTCTATGTTCTGCCAGTTCCTCTTTACTATTATGTCAATACAAAAGGATCCCTGGCCAATCAAGGCATGAGCATTACCCAGACCATAAAAATGAAGCTTATGGTTTTTGAATACTATAACAATTTTTATAAGCATATCCTGACGGAAAAGGACTATGAAAAAAATCAGCTTCGTGTCTATCGTTTTCTCATTGATGCTGCCAATGACGGTGTGGTTCTCCCCTCCATCCTGCCTGGCACTAAAAAGCTGGGGGAAGAACGAAGCTTTGTATCAAAAGAGGCTATTGCGGGACAGGGCCCGCTGAAAGACTGTTATCGCAGCAGAAAGCTTCTGGATTACTGCCTTGAGCCCATTGCCCAGAAAAACGGCCTGACCTCCCAGGAAATCTGGCTTCTTTTCTGCCTGTTTGATCCCCACCATGGCGCTACCAGAAAAGAACTGGCAGATTTTGCAGGTTTTTCTCCTTCCACCCTGTCCGCTCTCCTGCAGCGCCTGACCCACAAGGGACTTATTAAAACAGAAACGAAGCGCTCCACCAGGGAGTTTGCCGTCATTTTTCTGGCAGCGGCAGACCCAATTCTGCTGGAGTTCTCCTCCATCTCCCTCTCCTATCGTCAGACTGCACTGGAAGGATTTTCCAGGGAAGAGGCGGAACAGTATGCCCGGTTGAATCAGAAAGTGCAGGAGAATATTGAAAGGCTGTTTTAAAATATTTTTGAAAAAAAGAGGATTACTGCAAATAAATACCTTAATTTTGCAGCAATCCTCTCCTTTAATTACTTACATTTTTTTATTTTAACTCCTATTATTTTTAATATTATCTGACTATCAACCGATTTTTAGTACCTTCTTTTATTCCTGTTAAAAATGAAAAGACAGGATCCATCATACTCTCCCAAAAATCCAAATCATGCTCTCCATTAGCCTCCCTATAAATGTGCTGCACATAATTCTCTTTTAAAGTTTTCACTAACTTTTTTACTACATCATACACCAAAACATCTTCTGTTCCGCAGCACAAAAATAATTCTGGTATCTCTGACTTATCCGTCTCAGTAAATACTTTTTCCAAATTCGCATCACTTGCATAATACTCTTTTTCATTCCCAAACAGATTTTCAAAAAGTTCTTTTGAAAAACCAGCATCTTCCTTCTCAGTCAAAAGCTTACAAGCATCTGCCGCCGGAGACATTGCAACTATCTTAGAAAAGTTTTTTCTATATTTCATTCCATTCATCAGAGCTCCATAGCCCCCCATAGAAATCCCTCCAATATAAGTCTCCTCTCTTTTTTCGGATAACGGGAACAATTTTCTTGTTATCTGCAATAATTCTTCTCCTATAAAGGTGCTATAACAAGCATTCCGTTCCGGATGATCCACATAAAAGGAATTGTATCCATCTGGAATTACTATGGCTATTCCTTTTAGTTCTGATTGTTTTCTAAAGCTTAAATAAGTCAATAATTCGGTACTGTTTCCACTGTATCCTGGGAGAAAGTATAATGTTTTATATGGAGTTGGAACTTCTATCCCATCAAACGAATCTGTAGGAAGAAGCACATTCACAGACACTCCCTGAACCAGCGCTTTTGATTTATATTCTAATTTAATCAGTGCCATTTTGTATTCCTTTCTTGTCTTTATTTAAAGGCTTTTCTCCATAATACAGGCAGCTTATTTTTATTATCCCTTCACAGAACCTGCCACAATTCCTTCAATAATATATTTCTGTCCTACCAAATAGAAAATCAGTACTGGGATCAAAGACATAATCAATCCTGCCATCATAGGCGCATAATCAGCTGAATGTAGGTTCAGAAACGCGTATACCGATAACGGCAATGTTTTTAGTTCTTCTTTCGAAATAAACAAACTCGTCATCAAATAGTCATTCCACACACCAAGAACCACAAATACCGTTCCCGTAATCAAGATAGATTTGAGCAGCGGAAAAATCACATGGGAAAAAGTACGAATCATCCCACATCCATCAATTAAAGCCGCCTCATCCAATTCTTTTGGTATGCTTCCCATAAAACCCGTGTAAAGAAATACTGAAAAGGGAATATTTAGTGCTATCGCTACATAACTTACCGTAATCAGGCTATTTGACATTCCCAATTTCCCGCCCAGTATCTGTACCATAGGAATCATATAGGTCTGAAATGGGGCAGTCATTGATGCAATAAATATAAAATAAATAATCTTATTAATCTTCCATCCTTTACGACTAATGAAATATGCTGCCATGGATGATAACAAGGCCGTCAAGATTGCTGAAGAAACAGTAATAATCAATGAGTTTTTTAAGGCGTTAAAAAAATTCATACGCCTTAATGCTTCCCCGAAATTTTCCCAGTGAAATTCTGTTGGCAAAGAAAAAGGATTTGCTGTAAACTGCGTTGATGTTTTCACGGAATTGACTACCATCACAAAAAATGGCATCATAAAAAATAACAGCAGCAGGGAAGAAACAAAAACAATTACTACTTTGTTTATCTTTTCATGGGTTTTCATACTTTTTATATTCATTACGCTTGTACTTCCCCCTTTTTAGTCATGATTACCTGTATAATGGAAACTGTTGCCACTATTACAAACAAAACAATTGCCTGCGCCTGACCAACACCATATTCCATAGACTCAAACGCTGTTTGATAAATTTTTAAAGAAATCAATTCTGTAGTTCTAAATGGGCCCCCTCTGGTAAGCGTCAGGTTCACATCAAAAGAGGTAAATGCTCTGGCAATCGTAAGGAATAAGCAAATAGTGACAGATGACCGTATCAGTGGAAGTTTCACAAATCTGATTGTCTGCAGTCCTGAGGCTCCGTCAATTCTTGCCGCTTCCAAAACCTCTTTGGAAATAGTCGTAATTCCAGAAATATAAATAATCATTAAATATCCGGACAATTGCCAGACACTTACAATGATCAAAGCAATCAAAGCCGTATTCGGGCTGGTCAGCCAGCTCTTTGACAAAATATCTATCCCCAATGCCTGTCCGATTTTAGGAAGTGCAAAGGAAAAAGTATAATTCCAGATGTATCCCATAATTACTCCACCCACAATATTAGGCGAAAAAAAACCGGTTCGGAATACACTCTGACCTTTAAATCCTGATGTCAACAAAAATGCTAATATCAGACCTATTACATTAGCCAAAACCACTACTGCAATTGCATAAATAAACGTAATCCTAAGGGAATTCCGAAACGCAGGATCCGAAAAAATAGATAAATAGTTTCTAAAACCAATATACTCATAATTCAGGGCCATACCATCCCAATCCGTAAGGGTAATATTTAAACCATACAGAAAGCTGATTAGCACCACTGTTGCCCACACAAACAAGCTTGGAAACATAAAAATCAGAAACATTTTTACTGATTGCATTCTTTTTTTCATAAATACTCCTTCTTCCTAAAAAGAGCTTGTGAAAAAACATGGATTTGTTTTTCCGCAAGCCCTTTTCTTTACAGGCTATTATTACACAGCCTTTTTACTCCAGCAATTCGTTTCCTATTTCTGACTCATCCAGTATTCCTGTACCATATCTGCAGCTGCATCTCTATCAATCACATCAGACAAATACTGAAGCATGGGAACACCATTTTCCAACCAGAAATCTGATGGAAGAAGTAAATTAACACCATAAATATCCAGTGTTTTTCCTTCCGCTACATATGCTGCTGTGCTTGCTGCCAACGGACTATCTGCAACAAAGTCTGTATTTTTATACGGAAGTGTTGCACCTAATGCCTGGCCAATCTGCTCCTGTGCAAATGGTTCCATCGTAATAAATTCTACAAATCGTTTTCCTGCTGCAACCTGTGCCTCATCATTCTGGCTTGCATCAACACAATATGCTTTTGGAGCAGATGTCGGAATGATCTGATTCAGCGGATCTTCCGGATCATCACTCATAAATACAGGAAGAATACCAAATTCTTCTCCACGACCTTCTACATCTTTGATCTGTACCCAAGACCAGTCTCCGTTAAACCATGTTGCAGCTTTACCTGTTGCAAATGCCTGGGCATCAATGTCCACATTCCCTACGATGGGATCAACTGCATTATAATTGAATTCTTTGATCAAATCAAAGGTATCCATCAGTGCATTCCAATATTCATCTGATTTAAAATCAATCTCTCCTGCTTTTATTTTTTCCACATACTCAGTCTGTGCTGTGCTGTCGCCCCGGCATCCAGAAAAGGCAAGACCAAGGAAGTGAGACCCAAGAGACCAATCTGCGCCTGTGAACATGGCAGGAGCTATCCCACTGTCACTCGCTGCAATTTTTTCATATAGTGCCCTCAAATCTGCTCTTGTCTTTATTTGAGAAGGATCAAATTCCTCCCCTGTTGCAGTCTCAATAGCAGTTTTATTATAAAGAATTCCATATCCCTGAACACTAATTGGCACACCATATACATTTCCATCATAAGTATAAGTTGCCAATGCTCCCGGATCTACATTTTCCAAAAAGACTTCCTTTGCCGGATCAAAAACCGCCATACGCTCTTTATTGCTGCTGATATTGATGGGATCAATCAAAGCAACCGTAGGTGCATCGTTACTTGCATATAAAGACATCCATTTCTGTAACTCTGAGGAGTCATATCCCAGATATTCTACTTTAATATCCGGATTCTGCTTTTCAAATTCTGCGATAACTGCTTTAAATTGCTCATCAGTACCTGACTGTGTGGTATAAAAAGAAATATTAGTTACTTCTTCCGCAAATACAGGCGTAGCTGCCAAGGTAGCTGTTGCTGCAACTGCTGCCAATGTGAGTGTTAATGTTTTCGTTCTCATTTATAAAACCTCCTTGTTTTATTTGTTAGCACTATTATATCTTTCATTTTAAACTATGTCTTGCTCATTATTTCCCACATTTTTGTCAATTTTTGATATTAACACTCCCATTTTTCCCGATCAAAAAATTATTTTTCCTTACTTTTTCCCTTTCTCCACTCTGATGGTGTACATCCATACATTTTCTTAAAAGTGTTAATAAATGATTTTACATTTGGAAAACCATTCTCTAATGCACATTCTGTCAGCAGTATATTTTCATCGTCTTTGATGCTTCCAACCGCATTTAAAAGCCTGACATTTTGAAGATATTCATAAAAATTATAACCTATATGGTCTTTGAAAACTCTTGATAAATGCGCCTGGGAATAATGAAACTGTTCTGCTACAATTGCCAAGGTAATATTTTCTTTATAGTGACCGTCAATATAATTAATTACCTGTTTTACATTCTCCAAAGTATTATTTTTCTTTTCCCTTATTCTTTTTTCCACTCCACAGTATCTTCCAAGCAGATACAAAAGATGATAAATCTTTTCCATCACCTTTACTGACTGAAATCGATCTTTTTCCTTTTTAAGACTTCCCAAATCGAATAAGTTCTGGCCAATCTCCCGTTTAGCATTTTTATCGGAAGGTATTTCAAAAATATATTCATCTCCCAACCATTTATCAACAAAGGATTTCGACAATATGACAGCAACACCTTTAAATGTATCATCTCGTTCTATCCAAGAATTTGCATGCATCTCTCCGCTATTTATAATATTCCAGTCCCCTGCATTCAAAATCTTGGGCTTGCCATCTACATTATAAAGGATTCTCCCTTCTGTCACCAAATTTAATTCAATCCCTCTGTGCCAGTGTAGTGGTGTAAAAATATCTTCTCCATAAAAAATATGGTTAAAAATTCTGGCTGGTATCTGCGTTGTATTATAGTTTTCCTGTTCATACAAAGTACTTGTATTCATTTCGTCACCTGCTCAATAATCAAAAATACACATCCTGTATTTTTTAATTATCTCAGATACCCTCAATGATTGCAAATCATTTTAAATATTTCCATATTTTTAGAATTTTTTCCATATACACAAAAACTATGTTCAACTAAATTGGCTTCCAACGTTGCTGTATATCCTTCTTTATCCCAAATAAGTTTTATATAACCACCTTCTTTTACCAAAACTGACAGGTTACTGTCAAACCCAAACGCAGGAAAAGTATTTCTAAAATGCAATAATCTTAACTGCCTTTGCACATGCTCAGTTTTTAACATCTCTTTGATCTGCTCTTTTTGAATATTTGTTCTGTTAATTTCTTTATGTCCGCCCTCGCCGGCTTTCAATACTGCATCATAATCATTTTTCCCAGAAAAAAGATCCAAATACCATATCTGTGGCTTACCAGGCATAAAAATCTGCAACGCTCTGGCTAAAAGCATTTTTTTGTCATCTTCCCCCAGGGCACTGTAGTATGTAGCATTTACCTGATAATATATGTTTTTTTGACCATGTAAATTTTTAACATAACCTCCCCGCGAAACCACAATATCTATCAAATTCTGTATATGGTCTTCCGGGATTAGTCCTTTAAGATCCAAAAGTGGTATTCCATCATGACAGCCAAGCATATTCACTGCGCGAATCTTTTTTCTCTGTAGCTCCTCCGCCCAAAGTTTCAGGTATTTCCCACTCCCATATTCCAAAGCATCAATAATCAACCCCGGCAGAAAAAAATCATATGTCATATATCCTTTTTCTGCTATTTTCTCATAATTTTTTTCTTTATAGCTTGCATGAATTTCAGGCAACAATTTCAACTGATACTTCTCAGCAATTATCCTTACCTTCTCCAATAACTCCCATGTACCAGGCTCATTTAAAAAATTCTTTTCACCCGGTGCTTTCGGTGCATAGGCAAATGCATCTAAACGAACAATTCGTGCTCCATAATCCTTTAATTTTTTCAAAGTCTTTTCATAAAACTCCCATACCAGCGGTGACTCTATATTTAGATCCATTTGACCTAAATATTTTCTGTGAGCTTCTAAATACTCCACCACTACTGTTTTATACTTCTCAAAAATTCCGAAATTAATTTCATTAGGTTTTTTTCTCCTTCGTATACCATCATCAATAATTCCTGCCAGCCGCTCAGCCAACGTATACTGAAGTTTTGTAATCTGCATGATATCCTGTGCATCAACTTTCGGATACTTTACTTCCTGATAAAACGTATTCCAATATGGTACTTCCTTTCCATCTGGAAATCTCACCATTAAAATCGGTAATCCAGGTTTCCGAAAAAACATCTTTTCCAAATACTCTTGCTTAGGACAAATATATCCGTATTCTGTCATTTCCCCCCTGCCAAACCAAAACTGATTCCAATTAATAAAAAAGTCCTTATATTTCGACCTTTCCCCATTTTTTATGATATCCTGAAACTCTTTAGACAGTACAGATGCATGATTTAAAATGAAATCAAGTTTTAAATCAATTCCAAGATCTTTTAATTCCTGCAAATCCTCCGGTTTTGCATACGCTTCATTTAATGAATAATCAATCACAGAAAAGCCCCTGTCCAAATCTGTATTGAAAATACTTGGCAGTATATAAAAGGCGGAAAATACCCCTTCCACTTCAGGCTCCTCTAAAAACGCCAACATATCTCCCAAATTTTCTCCTATGCTGTCTGGATAAGCATTTAGCATAGGACCGTTATCCACCATTTGCTTTTTTCCCATTTTTTCACTCCTTATTACTTTGCATCAGCTCTTGATATTCTTTAAATTCAAGAATTTTCCCTTGCTTTGATAGTATGATTTTTGCTTTAGGCGCCTGATATTCCAATAATTTCTGTTCAATTTCAAGCACCCTCATTGTAAATGGGCTGTCTGTTTTTCCGTCACGATTTCTCTGTCGTCTATGTTCCAATGTTTCTTCGGGAGTACTATTTAATAATACCGGAATATCCACTCCCTCTAAATAATCACTGTTTCCATGTGTCCATTCAATAATCAAAATATTTATATCTCTAAAATCAACCTTCTCATACCATAGCTCTGTTTCTGTGCGCCCCATACGTTTTAACCATATATTTTCAACACCTGTTTTAAATAATGTCACAATCTCTGAAACTTCCCTAAAATCGATTTCTCTATTTGTCCCTAAATAGTTTCGGAGTCCTTCTTTCCCTCCTTCTATATATGATTGAAACCAAGGAAATTTCTCCGCAAAGTCTTCACAAGCGTCTAAGCCTTCCTTTTGCCATTCTTGAAGGACGCGAAACCTTTCTTCTGTATAAACGCCATGTTTTATCATATACTGTAAGCCATTTTTCCGAAACACCCGCAATCGTTCTGCATCATTATACGCCGGAATCCTATGAGGATAATTGTCCCCGGAAAGTGTATAACTTCCTATACCTATTTTTCTAAAATAATAAGAAAGCAAGGAAGCTGTCTCTGACTTTCCAACGCCAGAACCTCCGCATACCGAAATCACTATTTTATTTTTTTTGCTTTTTTCGATAATATCCTTTACCAATTCCAACAATTTAGGGAAAATAGTATTCGCATTTACAATATGCTGTTCACTGATTTCTATTTTGTCTCCCGGCATATCTCCATGTTTTAAATCTGTTCCGATTACCGGGGCTTTCCAATTACTGCTGATTTCTAATTTATCGATCATACCAAACGTCATGTATCTTCCTCCTAAAATTTTTCCTCAACAGAATAAACGATTCCTATTCTTTTCCAACAAAATTCTTTGGCTTTCCCACCGATGTGTTCAATCTCTCTGCTTACCGCCTGTCCCTGAAGCAGCATTGTTGCTGCCTCCTCAAACTCCTGCAAAATTTCTCTTTCCACTGGTATATTATGGTGAGCAGGCCACGTTATTTTAAATGGTAACTGCAATAACTTCTCTATACTTCTCAAATACGTTTTTATATCTGTAGCATAAGACAAATTTAATAGAATGTGCCCTTGACAGCAGCTATCCCCTGTAAAAAGCCAGTCTCTTTGTTCATCCCAAATACAAATGGATCCATATGTATGCCCCGGAGAGTATACTGCTTGAAGGATTCTTCCCCCCAAATCCCAGACATACCTGTTTCCTATAAGACACAGCTCCTTTTTAGGTTCCCTCAATCTTTGTTCATTTTCCAGAAATAACCTTCTGCAATTTTCTTGACAGTGCAAACGATACGTTTTTGTGTCGGCATTATGCATATATACTTTATCAAAGAAACCCGTTCCGCCAATATGATCTACATGCCCATGAGTTAAAACCACCTCAACAGGAAGTCTTGTTACTTGTTTTACAATCTCATCTAACTCAATAGTCCCAAAACCGGTATCCACCAATACCGCCCTTTGTGTTCCCGCTAATAAGTACATATATACGTGGCTACTATGATTAAATTCTTCAATACGCCAACTATTTTCATCTAACGCAACTACTTTATATTCCATTTTCAAACTCCTGTTTAAAAATCAACTGCGAAAAATCATAAATACATCGTCTCCAAACATTCCAATCGTGAGCTCCTTTATATAGCCTCCTAATACAAGAAATTCCTTTTTTTTCACACAACTGATCATCCTTCAAAAAATATTCCATAAAAATATCATCTTCTCCCATAGCTCGAAAAAATAGGCGAAAAGAATTTTTAAATTTTTCTCTATTTTCTAAAAACCGTAAATGTTCATTGTTACCTTTCTCTCTTTTTACCATATCCAAAGGGGAACCCTGAATAAAATCTGACATGAATCCACTGAAAAGACCTACATAGGCAAACATCTCTGAATGATTAAATGTAATCATACAGGTTTGAAGCGACCCCATAGATAATCCTGCCATTCCGCGAAATAGCTTATCTTTTTTTGCTCTATAATGTTTTTCGATAAAAGGGATCACATCTTGTAGCAATTCCTCTTCAAAAAGTGTAAAATCAACAACTCTCTCGCCATTTTCCTGCTCCTTTTGCACCATCCCATTACACATTACTACAATAAATGGAACTGCCTTTTTTTCTGCAATCAAATTATCTAAAATAAAATTCACCCTGCCAGCACTACTCCAACCATTTTCATTTTCTCCATGCCCATGCTGCAAATACAAAACAGGATAATCCTCCCTATTCTCTTCATAACATGGAGGTGTATACACCATGCAACTCTGCCACTCATTTATCACAGAAGAAAAATAGTATTCTTTTCTTACACTCCCATGAGGAACATCTTTTAAGGCATAATAATCTTCATCCGTTCTGTCTAATACAACAAAATTATAAGGTCTGCTGTATCCATATCCGATTGGTAAAACTGGAGACAACATGGGTGTTCCGTCAACCACTAACTGAATATAGTTGACTGCGGTATCAAACGGTAATTTCCAATTCCATACCCCATTTTTATTTTTCTCTCCCTTATATTCTTTTTCACTATAAATAAAAGAAACTTCCTCTGCCGCAGGAAGATATAATTGCAAATATTTTTTTCCGTTTTCTTCTATGACTCCTTCTTGGATTCCATTCCAAGGCAATACCGGATCAAATGCTAGTAATTGTGACATATTATACTTTTTCTTCATCTTTTCCTCCTTTTTAATTGGCAATAAAAAATCATAAAAAGATTTTCCTTTTTGCAAAACTTCATACGCATCATTTATTAATATTTTAACATTCTATACATTGTTCTTCTTTGCTATTCCTTACCAATTACATGTCAATTTTTGATATTAATTGTATTCGGTCTATATTGCTAAAACAAACAAAAAAATCCGAAGTCAAAATGACTTCGGATACAGTAGCGGAAGGGAGACTTGAACTCTCGACACCACGGGTATGAACCGTGTGCTCTAGCCAGCTGAGCTATTCCGCCATATAAAATTTTGAAATCCATGGGGCCTATAGGGCTCGAACCTATGACCCTCTGCTTGTAAGGCAGATGCTCTCCCAGCTGAGCTAAGACCCCATGTCGTGCGGGTCTAACCTCAACCCGCTCCAACAGTATACTATTAACTTTTCTAAAAGTCAAGTGTTTTTTTTATTTTTTTGACCTTTCACTTTTTCACTTTTTCACTTCACTTTTTCAAAACCTGCCCCACCCATTGGTTCTGCCTTTTTCAAAAACAGTTTCCAATCATATCCTGGCAGTTCATACCCTTCTCTTGAAGTAGAAACCTGCCTATTGGCGAACATATACCCCATTCAGCGGAGAAGTGCTGGTATCAAAATCTTCTTCGCTGACAACAGTTACTTTAATATCCGTCCCTGCATATTCTAAAACGATGGAGTGATGATCATCCCCATTGTACACTGCCTGATTGCCATCCTGCCGAGCTGTTCCGGACAACCCTGCATTGGCAAAGGAAAAAGAAACATTGGAATCAGATACTGAAACTGTAAGAGTTTCTCCCGCATCGCTTATATAGGTTCCATCCCAAGGCTTATCCATATCCAGATAAACCTCCAGTTCCTCTGTCTCGTCTTCATTTTGAGCATCCGGGAAATCATCCTCATAATTTTCCTCATATATCGGAGCTTCTGTCACCGGCTGCTGAGGTGCCTCTGTCCCTGCAGTACTGCCTCCCTCTACAGTTCCGGAGGAAGAACCTCCATTATTGATCTGGCCATTGTCTGCCGTCCCCTGACTTCCCGCACCAGTATCCGTTCCTGAACTGCTGCCAGCATCCGTTCCGCCTGCAGGATTCCCTGTCGGATTCTGCTGGGTAATAGTTCCGCTTCCGGAAGTAGTGGATCCGCTTCCTGCTGCCGCATTACCTCCATTATCTGCCCGGGTGCAGGCTGTCAGCACTGCCGCCGCAATTCCTATCACCAAAATTGTCAGCATCTTTTTTTTCATAACTTATCCTCCTGTCTGTTAAATCCATTTTATATTCCATGCTTAAGATCCGTATACAAAGGGTAACTTATTTCATGCTATTATATCATCGTTTTTTTTATTTGTCATAACCTTCAGAAAAAATTCAGAATCCTTTAGCATTTTTTTCTATATCTCTTAGCTCAGCAAAGTCTGTTTCCCGCTGTCCGGAAGTTCTTCTTTCTGACGGATCCCCCCCTGAAATTTCATAAAAAGCTGGCGTCCCCGTTCCGGCTCCAGGCTAAAACAGTTCAGCACATAATTCTCCTCCAGACACTGCCACTGATAGGCCCCCCGGTAGGTCTGATAGCTGCTCCACCAGTAGTCCCTGACACTGCCCACATACTGCGCCTTTACCGGAAGTGTATGAATCTGACGCACCAGTTCAAGGAACTGCTGTTCCTGCTCCACAGGAATACAGCAGTTCTCCCTGCAAAGTCTCAAAAGTTCCTGATCTTCTTTCCCAAATTCACAGCTGCTGTTCATTATTTCTACGCCCAATAGCTCTGATAAAAGTTCTAAAAAAACAGACCCGGGCTCTTTTCTAAGCCCCACCAGGAAGTGGATCTCATCGTCTAAGAGCACAAAAGCAAAGACAGAAATCCTCCGTTCTCTTAGCACCTGTACAAGCATTCGCAAAAAGCGGTATTTTTCCGTTTCCTCTGCCAAAAGCTTCTGCCGGAACTTTATATAAGTATAATATACCTGAACATCTTCAAACAATTTCTCCCGGGACATAAGGCACCTCCTGCGTTTTCTTCAACTCATTTTGTCTTCTGTCCCTATCATATCACTGCAAAATCCCTTATTCAACATATTTTTACTTTATGCAACAACTTGCTTCGTTTTTTTTCAAAACATACTGACAATAAATCTCATGTAAACAAACTGTTGCATTTCCAACAGGTTTCCACTGCGCCGCAGTGCGCTCCTGCGCAGAGTGCTTTTTATTTGATGGGAATTTCCTGTCAAATAAAAAAGAGCTGCCGCAAAATAGCTTTTCTGCTTTTGCGGCGCTCCCATTTAGTTAAAATATACCAGATCTTCTTTCGGTTCTTCTGCAGATTTTAAATGTCTGGCATAAAGCACCGGCCCCTCCCCCCGATATTCGGGAGCATACTCGTACCGCACCTCAGCCGTCACTTCCAGCCACTGCTTCTGTTTTAATTTCTCTGTGAATTTAGATTTGCAGATATATCCGATAAATCGAATATCATCTGCACAGCAGGTCATGGCATTTCTTCCGGGAATAAAACAATTTTCTGAGAATTTTTTAGGTTTCATCACCTTTCCCTTAAATCGTACCGTTTTTCCTGCATAACGCTCCGGAGTATCCGTCATATCCAGATACCAAAGTCCATAATCCACATCGTCGATTTCAATAATGTCTGCATTCAGATCATAGGGAGGCTGTTCCTTTCCAAGCTCCAGGGGATTACCCTCTTCATCCTCAAAGGACAGCATTGCCTGTTGATTTACAGCCTTCACACTGCGGCGATACATCTGCAGATCCATATCCAGTGTACAACGGTTGAAGATCACCATCTCGGTGTAGGCGAAAATATTGCTGAGAATACTGCGCATATTATTCAGGTACACATCAAAGGTACTGGCATCCACCAGCGTAATGGTCTGATAAATCTCCCATCGCTTTGGAAGGCTGCCTTCTGCAAACTTTTTTACATCCCACATCCCATTAAATTCCATGAAAATCCGATGGGGCTTATAATATTTCTGGCACTGCTCCAGAAACTCCAGCGTCAGGTCCGCTTCATTTTCCACAGTCACAATATCTATATTATGACGGGCATATTCTTTCTCATCATACTCGATTTCCCCCTCCTCGCAGAGCATCAGCAGCGTTCTTTCCCCGTCTGCAAAATCAGGGGAAGCCAATACACCCTGAAGAAAGGTAGTCTTTCCACTTTCCAGAAATCCTGTGATCAAGTATACCGGTACTTCCAACATATACTTCACTCCTTCCGGCACTCTTTAAGCAAGTCCGAACAACTGCTCCAGTTTTTCCTCCTGCAGCTTAGAACCGATCACGCAGAGTCTTCCGGTATAATCCGGCTGACCTTCCCTCAGCTCATACTCACCGGGAACCAGATCAAAATAAATCCAGCCGCCATTCTCATTGGGCAGTATTCCCTTCGCCCGGAGGATCACTCCGTACTCCTCTCCCTCTGAAAGATTATGCAGGATCTTTTCCATCTGCTCCCTGGTAAACTGCTTTGCAGTCTCCCTGCCCCAGCTTGTAAACACTTCATCTGCATGGTGATGATGGTGATGATGATCATGCTCTTCGCAGCCGCACTCATGATCGTGGTGATGATCATGCTCTTCCGGATCGTAATGATGGCCGCATACCGGGCACACCTCTTCCTCCTCCATCTGATGAAGCAGCTCATCTGCCAGTGACACAGACTTTTCCATGGCACCCAGGATCTGCTCACCGGAAAGCTCATCCCAGGGAGTGGTGATGATCACAGCTTCGGGATTCTTTTCCCGTATCAGAGCCAGAGCCGCATCCAGTTTTTCCTGACTTACTTTTTGAGTTCTGCTTAAAATAATCGTTCCGGCACTTTCGATCTGATTATTGTAAAATTCTCCAAAGTTCTTCATATACATCTTTACCTTGGATACATCTGCAACTGTCACCAGACTGTTGACTTTGATATCACAGTCTTTTTCCACATTTTCAACTGCCTTGCGCACATCTGAGAGTTTTCCCACTCCAGAGGGCTCAATCACGATCCTGGCTGGTGCAAACCGCTCCATCACTTCCTGGAGAGCTTTTCCAAAATCTCCCACCAGCGAACAGCAGATACAACCGGAGTTCATCTCTGTAATATTCACTCCTGCATCCTTCAAAAAGCCTCCGTCAATGCCAATTTCCCCAAACTCATTCTCGATCAAAACAATCTGCTGGCCCGCAAAGGCTTCCTTTATCAGCTTTTTTATCAGCGTAGTTTTCCCTGCACCTAAAAAGCCTGAAATAATGTCAATTTTAGTCATATAAACCCTTCTTTCTAAAATATCTCGTAACGGTTCAGAATAACCTTCAAAATGCAATGCATTCCTTGGGTATTAAAAATGGAGCTGCCGGACATTCCTGACAACTCCATCATTATAATACATATTTTTCGATTATTCCAGCCCCTAATTCCCTGCATTATCTCTGAAATTTCCCTAAAAATTCCTTCATTCTGGCATTTTCTGCCTGAAATACCTGTTTCGGGGTGCCGCTTAACGCCACCACTCCCTTGTCCATAAAGATCACCTTATGAGAGATCTCCCGGGCAAAAGCCATCTCATGAGTAACGATCACCATAGCAATGTGAAGGTCTGCCAGCGATTTGATGACTTTCAGCACCTCTCCGGTCAGCTCCGGATCCAGAGCCGAGGTAGGCTCATCAAAAAACAGTATCTTCGGCTTTAAAGCCAGTGCTCTGGCAATGGCCACTCTCTGGCACTGACCTCCGGACAGCTGGCATGGATAAGCATCTTCCTTATCCGAAAGCCCCATCTTCTCCAACAATGCCCGCGCCTCTTGATAAACTTCCTGCTTGTTCCGTTTTTGATTATGTATGGGAGCATCTGTGATATTTTTCAGTACCGAATAATGGGGAAAAAGATTAAAATTTTGAAATACCAGACCAAAACAGGAATGAAGTTTTCTGGCCTTTTCCCCTTTCAAATATACGGCCTGCCATTCCGGGCTCATCCAGGCAGCCCGTTCTCCCATATAAGAAATCTCTCCGCTGTCAATGGTTTCCAACATGGCAGCGCACCGAAGCAGGGTAGATTTCCCGGATCCGGATGGTCCGATGATGGAAAGGATCTCTCCCTCCTCCACTGAAAGGGAGATATCCTTTATCACTTCCAGATCATTAAAATTTTTCTTTATATGGTTCATTTCCAACAGCTTCATTACCCATACCTCTTATTCATAGTAGGAGAGCTTTTTCTCTGTCCTCTCCATGATCACTGCCACCACCAGATTGAATACATAGTAAAACAGCGCCGCTGCCACATAGGGAAGCATATTCGTCTCCTTGGCTGCCCAGGCCTTGGCAGTAGTGAACATTTCCATATATCCAATGGCAAATGCCAGGGATGTATCTTTTACCAGGGTCACGATCTCATTTGTGATCGACGGCAGCACCCGCTTTACCACCTGTGGAAGTATGATTTTAAAAAAGGTCTGTGTTTTGGAATACCCCAGCAGCTTTGCCGCTTCATACTGTCCGCGTGGCATGGACTCAATGCCTCCCCGGTAGATCTCCGCAAAGTAAGCGGCATAGTTTACCACAAATCCGATGATCACTGCATAAAACCGGTAATCATTGCTGATTCGGACCCGGAAAATATAATAAGGGCCAAAATATACTACCATCAGCTGCAGCATCAGTGGTGTTCCCCGCATAATAGAAATATAGATCTTGGTAAGGGTGCGGACCAGTCCATTCTTAGACATTCTCCCAAAGGCCACGATCATACCCAAAGGCAGGGAAAAAAGCAACGTCAGACAGAAAATTTTCATGCTGGCCATCATGCCCTTGGAAAGCTCCAGGATCATTGCCTCAATATTCATGGTATTCCTCCCGTTTCTTTCTGTACCTTTTCACCGCTTAAACGCTTACTCCCGGGCTTCACTCACTGCCTCTGCAGCTGCTTCCTCACTGGCACCAATAATGGTAATGTCCTCTCCAAACCACTTTTGAGAAACAGCAGCCATAGTACCATCCTCTGCCATTTCTTTCAAAACCTCATTAACCTGATCCCTCAACGGAGTGTTATCCAGAGCAAACCCTACGCCATACTGCTCAGAAGAGATTTCCTGATCCAGAATGACAAATCCGCCTTCTCTTTTTTCAATCTGGTAGCCTGCCACCACAATATCCATGGCAATAGCATCTACCGCACCGGATTCCAGATCCATAAATGCAGTATTGTAATCTGCCACTGTCTGCAGCGCTCCAAAGGTACCGGTGAGATCCTGATTTTCATTCAATGCCGCCTCAGCGGAGGAATCTGTCTGAACCTCCACGATCTTTCCTGCCAGCCCTTCCCAGTCTGTGATCCCTGAATCCTCTGCCACCACAAATACCTGCTTATTGTCCAGATAAGGATCGCTCCATGCATACTCTTCTTCTCTTCCGTTCATAGTAAATCCATTCCAGATACAATCAATGGTACCTGACTCCAGCTCCATGTCCTTGGCATCCCAGGCAATGGGCTGAGGAACAAAGGTAAGACCAAGTCTCTTCGCAGTCTCCTCTGCCAATTCGATGTCAAATCCGGTATAACCTCCATCATCTGCCACAAATCCCATAGGCGGAAAATCCTGATCAAACCCAACGGTAAAAGTCTTTTCTTCCTCCGCCACGGCTGTCAAAGCAACTGTCATGGAAACTGCCATGGCCACTGCGGTAACTGCTGCAAGCCTATTCTTTTTCATAATCCTTCCTCCTCATACTCCCGGATAAAAACCTCCATGGATATACAGATTCTTCTTCCCGGTATAGTTTTTTACCAGCGCCTTGCTTTATTGTGTTAGCACTGCGCTTTGCTAAAATTTAGATGTATATTAACACAAAGAGCCAGCGCTGTCAAGCACTGGCTCAAAATTGAATTTTATCTGATTTCTATTTCCGATCCTGCCACAGGGCATCGTTTTCCTTTTATCTCTGCATGAATGCCTCTAAATTACTGTCCTGCTTCCTTCTCCTGCACCACCTGCACATGGGGATAGGCAAACTCAAGATCCGGTTCTGCCATAAAACAGTACAGCAGCCGTTTCCGAATGTCGCTGCAGGCAGCAAAATTCTCTTCTACCGTCTTTGTGACCACCGAAGCGCGCAGGGAAATCCCATCGGGATCCAGGCCCCGAACCAGCACTGCCACCGGCTGCTGAATGTTCTTCTCCTCCCGCACCTGTCTCACATAAGGATGCATGGCAATCTCTCTGGAAGCTATGGCAATGGCCTTCTCCAAATTGGACTCATAGGTAATAGAAAAATCCAAAAAGTTGGAGCTTATGGATTTCGCGTCAAAATAGCTGTTGTCAATAACGCACATATCCATCTTGGAGTTGGGCACGATCACATGGGAGGAATTGATCACATTCTGAATAATGGTGCTGCGCAGATCAATAGACTGGATATAACCTGTGATCTGCTGTCCGTCAATGTTAATGCACACCCTGTCTCCAATCTGAAAAGGGCGGAAAATAGACAGAATAAAACCATGGACAATATTGGTCAGTCCCTCCTGAAAAACAAAGCCCAAAACCACCACGATCAAAGAAGAGGACATGAGGATCTGGCTGGTAAAACTGGATAATACCTGAGAAAGGCTGCAGATCTTCATACCAATGGTAATCACCAAAAACGCTTTCAAACAGCCTTCAAAAAAACTCACATGAAGTTTTCCCTTCTTTTTCAAGGGTTTAAAGGCCAGGCTCACCAGCTTCAGACTGATGAGCAGTACGGCCAACAAAAACAGGCCGTAATACAGATTATCGGAAGTAACGGCCTGCAAAAAAGATTTTGCAGACCCCTTCAGTTCTTCATAATTCTCATTTCCTGTCATATCAGTTTTTCACCTTACGGATGATATAATTATACAGCTTCCGACTCACCTCAGCCGGATAGTGAGTCCCGTCATAGGCGGTAAACCCAATCTGAAACAGGTAATCATAACCGCCGATACACTGCTTTCCAAATGCCGCCTTCATAGCCTTATTGAACTGCTGCCGGCGCACATTTTTGGCCTCCTGTCTTTCCGGATCCCCCGGCGTACAGTCCAGAAAGTAGAACTTTGTCTTGGGATATTTCGCAATCAGCTTTTTGTAATAACTGATATAAGACTTCAGGTTCTTGCTGTCGTTATTGCCAAGGTTAAAAATCACTTTGCATCTGGGATTCTTTTTCAGATACTGCTCCAGCTTTGGCCCGGCTGTGCTTACCAGCCAATTATATCCCTGCCCCCCTTTTGCAATAAACAGAGTATCCTTGGCATTTACCTCTGTACTCATATCCACGATTCTGGAAGCCCCCACGATAATATACTTATCCGTCTTGGCCGGGGTCTTTACGGTCCCGTTCTTATCGATTTTTCTTCCATTCACAGTTTTATTCTTAACGCGGACACCATTCTTATCCACATAACTGTTGCCCACCCAGGAGCTTTTCACTGCCGTCTTGGTCTCTCTGGAAAAATAATACTGCTTCCCCCGAATGGTTTTCCAGCCGGAACCGTATTTCAGCCCCTCTGATCCATAATAGACCATCCCGGCAGAAGTCCGCCTCCATTTATTGACATACACAACGCCCCTGGCATCTGCATAATAACTCCTGCCATTATAGCTGAAGCTTCCTGTCTGCAGGTAACCGGAGCGGTCAAAATAGTACACTTTGCTTCCTGAACTGCACCATTTGTTCTTCAAACAGCCTCCCGTTCTCTTCTGGTAACGGATCCCCCGGCTGTTCCTTATCCATTTTCCTTTGGGCAGCTTATTCTTCCTGGCAACGGCTACCATATTTCTGTAGGGGGCAATAACGGAACGCTCCTGCTCTGCCCTCTTTCCGGACACAGCAGCCTGTACCGGCACCCCACTGGTCACCATCACAGCCAGTGCCAGAAAAAGCAAACATCCTCTTTTCCATTTATTGATAAAAATCTTCATAATTAATTCCTCGCAAATCCCTTTGTTTCCTTTCCGCTTCTCTTATTTATACTATACTATATTACAAAATTTTTACAAGAAATTAATTCTTAATTTTATATAACTCCGAAATCAGGAGACTGCCGCAAAGGCCGCTAAACTGCACACCATAGACTGTACCATGCGGAATACCATGATCAGATGCATTTCTCCAAGGGCCGTTCCCAAAATACGCAGCAGATTAGACCGCTCCTGTTCCCACCAGCTCCTCCAAAAAGAAAAGTCCGACCAGCGGCTGGGAATCATGGTCTCCGGAAAGGAGAAGCCCTTCCAGATCAAAAACGCGGTCCCCGCTGCCACTAAAATTCCAAACACCTGAACCATCCGCCGCTTTTCCTGAAACAGGCCTGCACACAGCCGGATGGCTGCCGCCGCGGGAAAAAGAAAAAGAAGATTGGCCGTTAGGGCTTCCAGAAAAGTAAACTCTACTATCTCACCGGAAAGGCCATACCGCATCAGAAACTGTCCGCTTCCTTCGCTCACACTCTGTCCCTGCTCGAACTCCAGAGCCAGAAAAGGGAAGCCTTCCCCCTCTCCCTGGGATTGACACAACATCACAGGCTCCGGACTTTCCAGGGTTTGCACCACCTGATAACGCTTCCCCTCATACCAGAGATACTGCCCTTCTGCCTGCACTGTACCGAACAGTTCCCTGGCAGTCTTTTGATCCACCGCACAGCCCTCCTGCCTCCAGGCTAACAGGCTGGTTCCTTGAAATAAGCATTCCGGATTTCCCTTGCTTTTTAATACTTTTGCCGGAAAGCTTTTTCCCGTCTCCTCACAAGAAAGGATGGCTTCCCGCTCCTCCCGCCAAAAACATGCCTTCACCGGTTTCTCCTGCTCTGCCTCCTGAGTAAGGATCTCCTCCGCTGTTTTCTCTCCCGGAAGACTGCCCTCCAAAAATACCGCTCCCATATCCGCTGAAGCTCCGGCCAGAGCCCGGGCTCTCACCGCTGTCAGGAACAGGCAGATACCCAGAAACCATTTTACCGCTTTCCAAACTTTTTTCCCCATAGCCTCACTCTCCGGATCCTATTCGTACCCGGCTGCCTTCCTCCACCGGTTTGTCAGAACTTACAATAATCTCCTGGGAGGATGCCAAACCTCCCTCCGCCAGCGCCGCATAGGTTTCATTCTGTTCCAGCACAGTTACACTGACCTTTCTGGTTTTCCATTCTGTTCCCATGATGGTATCTCTCTCCTCCACCGTCAAAACGTAGGGCTGATTTCTGCTGTCCAGATACAAGGCGGACAGGGGCACACAGCTGGGATACAGCTCTGATTTCTTTGTAAATTCCAGGGTTACTGCTGTGCCGATCTCAAAGGCCTCTTCCGGAAGCTCTACAGTCACATGATACACCTCTTCCTGCTCATCATCTGCCTGCACGCCGGTCACCGGCAGATCCTCCAGAGTTTTCTTTTTGCTCCCCCCTGTCAGAGTCACCAGATCTCCCGTCCCCAGATATTTTTCCTGTTCACCGGTGATCTGTGCGGTGAAAGAATAGCCTCTGGACAGATCAGCCATAAGTATGGCAGTGGTATCTGTGGTTTTTTCCCCTGTGGTAATCTGGATCTTTGTGATCAGCCCATCTGCGGGTGCCGTAATCCTTCCCCGCTCCTCCATAAGTTTCTCCAGCTTTTCCAGGACCAGCTCCATCTGCTCATAGGTGATCTCATTCATCCGGTCAGAACTGTTAGAAGCATTGGGAATCCCCGCTCCCGCCACAGCCCGGCTGGAGGTCACTGCTGCCTCATTTGCAGCGATCGCTGCATCCTCATAAGCGTCCCTAGCGGCCTGTACCTGCTCCAGAAGCTGCTGCTCTGTCTTTGCATTGGCAGCGTCCATAGCAGCCAGCTTCTCCTGCTGGTAAGCCTCCAAAGCTTCCCTTGCACTTTCCTTTTCCTGGTTTGCAGTCTCTACCTTCTTTTTGGCTGCCTCCAGCTTCTGAGCATAGGACGCTCTCACCCCTGCTTCTATCTTATCCAGCTCCTCCTGGGTAGGCCCCATATCCCCGGAAACAGATCCGTCCAGATCCGGCTCCTGATCTTCCAGTCCGGCTCCTCCGTTTAGGGAACCCGTATCGTCCCACTGGGAACCATCACTTCCGGGATCTTGCAGGCCCTCGCCCGGTTCCAGATCTTCTATAATAAAGTCCGGATCCGTCCATCCCCCCTCCTCCGATCCGGGAGTTTCCGGGATTACAGGATCCGTACTCGGGGCTGCTGTTTCAGGAACCACCAATTCCGTTGACGGATTCTGATTTTCCGGAATTACTGTTTCTGGAACCGGAGCCGATGTCTCAGGAACTGACGGGGATGATACAGAGGGCTGAGTTTCCTGAAGCACCGTTTCCGGAACCGGAGCTAACGGAGCCGGTGTCTGAGACTCCTGGATCATCGGTTCTATAGGTGTCTCGGGAACTGTAGAAGCGGCAGCTGACGCCTGCATCTCTAGGATTACCGTTTCCTCCCGCTCCTCCAAAAATCCCCCCTCATCATAACCCGTCTCCAAGCCCGGATCCTCTATCAGTTCCTGAGACTGAGTAAGCGTCGGTTCCGCCGCAGTCAGGCCTGCTTCTCTGGTCATGCTTCCTTTCGCCTGAGTCAAAGCCTGATCCACTGCATTTTCAATCTGCCACTGCAATGTGGTAAGTTCCTGCTCTGCCTGAATATAGGCCTCCTGCTTTTCCTGGTACTGCTGTTCTAAGCTTTCCTGCACCTGCCCGTCCGACGGAGCACTGCCATTATTTTTGCGAAAATCCTCCAGCTCCTGATTGGCTTTGTTCAGATCCCGCTTTGCCCGCTGCAGTCTGGCTCCGGCACTGTTTACGTTCAAAGAATAATTTTCCGCTGCCTGCGCCTGGTCGTTGGCCTTCTGCATGGCGCTTATATCCTTCTGGCTCCTGGCATCCTTTACCTGAAGCTGCTGCTTTTCCATCTCCTGTTTCTGATTTAAAATACTCTCCTCCAGCAGTGTGGTGTCGATTTCAAACAGCAGTTCCCCTTTGGCTACCCGCTGCCCTTCCTTTACATAAATTCCGGTAACCCGCTGGTTTGGCTCCGTAAATACTGCCAGCTCCTGATTTTCCACCACCTTGCCCATTACCCGGATCTGGTGATTGATGGTACGGTTTTCCGGCTTTCCCGTCTTTACCACTGCCGTCCCGCTCTGATAAGCTGCTCTGGACAATACTGTGAAACAAAGCATCAGCACAAAAAACAGCGCTGTCAGCCGCAGCAATTTACTCTTCTTCATTGTTTGCCTCCTCTACTCTTTCAATGCTGCCGCCGCAATCCCCTGCTCCAGATACTCCTGGCCGCTTAAAAACAAAAGAAGCGCAGGAATCAGCATCAGCAATGCCGCTGCAAATCCCATCCCCGCCTCTTTCAAGCCGATCTGGGGCAGAAACAGGGACAGGGGCCACTGGGATTTTGTTTTTAAAAACGTCATGGGCTGCTCGATCAAATTCCAGGCCTCCAAAAAACCCAGGATTACCGCAGACACGATTCCCGGCGCGCCAAGAGGAATCCCGATCCTCAAAAAAATCTGGATCTGTCCTGCACCGTCAATGCGGGCAGCCTCCAGGATCGCCTCCGGAATACTGCTTAAAAACCGGTGCATCAAAAATACCGGAAAGGCGGAAAATACTGCCGGCAGGATCACAGACCATTGGGTATCCAAAAGTCCGGTCTCATTCAGCACCAGATACTGGGGCAGCATCAGAACCTGAAATGGCATCAGCATCAGAACCAGGTACAGCGTCAAAAGCATCCTCTGACCCGGAAAACGGAATCTTGCCAGCGCCCAGGCTGCCGGAACTCCGAACAGAAGCTGTCCCACCAGGATCAGCAGCGTGATCTTTATGGAGTTCCAGAACATCACAAAAAACTGAGGCGAATCCAACAATACCTCCACCATGGAGGACAGCGTGGGCGACAAAGGCAAAAACGTCCAGAAAGCGGTCCCGGACGCGCCTCCCAGCACAGGCGCCAGCTTTTCCTCCAGCTCCCACTGAGCACTGAAACCTCCCGTTACTGCAAAAAATACCGGAAAACAGATCAGCACAGCCAGAACTCCCAAAATAAATACGTTCAGTAAACGCAGCAGCCGCTGCATCGCCCTTCCCCCCTCTCTTCCATATCCTTTTCCCCTCTGCGGGCTTCTCCCCCCAGCGCGGGATCCATGAGAAAAGGATCAGACTTTCTTTGTGCAGAACCCCTACTCTTTATCCCAGGCTCTCTGCAAAAACAGGATCAGCACCAGCACCACTGCGCTGTTTACCACTGCTGCCGCTGCGATTCTGTCAAATGCCAGATCCCGGAACCAGTTGTTATACAGATGCTGCAGCAGATACATGCTGGGATCCGGGTAATCCCCTGCCACCAGCCAGGCCTCCCGAAATACCTTAAAAGAATTTAAAAAAGACAGCACGGAGATGGTATATAAGGAAGGCATCAGATTCGGAAGGGTAATGCTGGTAAAACACTTCCACTCTCCTGCCCCGTCCACTCTGGCTGCCTCATAGATTTCCACCGGAATGCCAGATAATCCTGCCAGCCACAGGATCATATCATATCCCAGGTTTTTCCATAGATAGCTGATTACCAACACCCAAAAGGCCGCCCCCGAAGCCATCCAGTTTACTTTCTCCAGCCCCATTCCCTGGAGCACACCATTGACCAGGCCATTGAAATGAAACAGCATTTTCCACACCAGGACCACAGAAGCTGCCGGAACAGCCACCGGAATCAGCAAAGCCCCTTTCAGTAAAGCCTTCCCCCTGCGCACCCGCTGCAGCATCACTGCCAGCATCAGGGAGAGGGCCACCAGAAGGGGAATACAGATCAGGGTAAACCGCAGCGTATTTCCAGCTGCCAACCGGAAAGCCGTGTTGGAAAAAACCGCCTGGTAATTCTTAAATCCCACCCATTGAGCAGATACAGCGCTCAAAAAAGAGCGCCGTATCACCTGAAGAAAGGGAAGCAGCGTAAAGCAGGCTACACCGATCAGATCCGGCAGCAGGAACAGAAAGGGCACCAGCCAGGTTCGCATTTTCTTTCTGTTATAATCTTTCCATACTCCCATGTGCCCTCCTGCTTTCCATGGCTTACCCTGCTTTTTCCCCATGCCTGCTTTTTCCTCTCTGTGATACTCCCTTGTTTTCCTTCTTCTCCCCGGTGAAACCCTTATTTTTCCTTCTCATATACCTTGAAGTTTTCCGGAAAGCCTTTCCTTTGAGACAAGGGTGCTATGCAGATCCTGACCGTTTTTTAACCTGTTGTCCTTGGAAAACATAGTAATTTCCCAAGGACACTCCCCCGGCTTCCTGCAGCCCTCCGGATAACCCTAACCTTCTGCCAGATACAGATTGATCTTCTGCATAATGGAGGAGGCTGCCTCCTCAGCGGAAATCTCGCCGTACATACACCGTCTGGCTTCTCCTATCACCGTATTTCTGGGTATCTCCTCCAGGCTGCCCGGCTGCTCCAGCTTTGCCACTCCGGCAGTCAGCGCCTCCTGCTCCTCTTTCGTAGGCCAGGTATACTCAAGCTCCAGAAATTCCCCATCATCACTTCCAGCAGAAGCAGTCATGCCTTCATTTTCCCAAAAGCCTTCGCTGATGTTTTCCTGGAATGCCTTCGCATTCACCGCAAATCCTGCGTATCCGGAGATGGTGCCCATCTGGCCTTTCTCTGACAGCAGGAACCGTAAAAAGTCTGCGGCAGCTTCCGGTTCCTTGCTGCTGCTTAAGATCCCCATGGTTGCCAGGGGAAGATACACCTCCGGCTCCTGTCCGGAAAATACTTTTGTGACACAATCTCCATTGGCCACGTTTGCGGAAGAAAGAGCGCAATACTCCATGATACCGCAAAGCATTCCAAAGCTGATCCCATTGTCAGACTGAAGGAACTGGAACGCATCAAATCCGTAAGAATCCAGATAGTAGTAAAGTCCCAGGGTAGCGGCCGGATCCACCTCAGCCAAAATCTGCTGAAAGTAGGAAAGCATTTCCAAGTCCTGGGCATCGGCAGCTGCCTTATAATTATCATAGCTCTGGCGGATGCACTGGAGATATTCTGTCAGCACCTTCTGATTGATGGTTCCATCCTCCTGCTGCCACCTGGCGGCATAGAAGGGATACAGCCGCTCCGGCAGATAGAGGATCTCACTGGATAGCATTGCACCCGCCTCTCCTGCAAAATCCGGAATCTGTGAGAGGCTCTGGAATGCTTCCACCTGCTCCTTCGCTCCTGCTGCCATGGGAATGGCAAATCTGGTGGGCACAGCAGGCACCAGTTCTCCCTGCTGATAGCCGTAAACAATGTTTTTCAGCAGTCCCTCCTGTTCATCCACCTCCTTTAAGATGGGCGCAAGGTCTATCAAAAGCCCCTGCTCTGCGTAGGTATCCACCGACATTCCGTCTAATACCAGGATATCCGGTCCGTTTCCTGCCATAATATCTGTATTTAATGTCCGAAGGGCATCTGAAGCAGTAACTCCGTCTGTTCCGCTAAGACCCACCTGATAATTCACAAACGTATCCGGGTGCTCCTTCTGGAACATCACCGCTGCCTGGGTAATCGCATCGTCCTGATGCAATGAATAAATAGTCAGCTCCCGCTCCGGTACGCTGGAGACTGTGGCATCATAAGCGTAACGACGAAGCACAGAAGTTCCATTTCCATCCATACAGAGTACATAAAAGATCTGATTCTGGACTGTCATTCCCAACAGGGTATTGGATGGATCCGACAGGGTGTTTAAGGTACCGTCCACCACCTGCTCCACTGTGCTTCCCCCCATAACATGAGAATAGATGCCCTGGCTGGTGACAAAGTAAAGCCGTCCCTCCTCATCTTCCGCAAAATCAATTTCCTGACCGTAGGTGGTAGATGCTGCATAGCTCTGATTTAAGGAAAACAGCATATCTTCCAGAGTCGTATCTCCCTCCAGCAGCTCTCCGGCAGCAAGGTCATACCGGCGAAGACTTCCGTTTCCGATCAGCAGCGCTTCTGTACCGCTGACTCCTGCCACTTCCACCTCTGAGGTAACCAGCTCCTGCAGTGCCTCCCCGGTGCCTGGATCCACCAGATAGGCTGCCCCTTTGCTGGTGACTCCCACCAGGCTTCCATCCCTGGTAAATTCCAGACTGGAAAGCCAGTAATCTGTGCTAATCTCCGTCTTTGTGACAGTTCCCTGGCTGTCAAAGGAAAGAAAACACAGTTTTTCTTCCTCTACATTGCCCTCCTCATCCAGCTGCACTTCATAATTGACTGCCGCTCCTCCTCCCGCCGGAGACAGAGACATGGTTAAAAAGGCCTCCTCGTTATATTCCTCCGGAAAGGTTCCGGTCTGTTCCCAGGTAACGCCTCCGTCTGCGCTGTCCCAAATACTGTATCCCTGACTTCCGTTTCCTGCCACCCTGAGGGTTTCTTCCTGAGTACGCACAATATCATAGGCCCTGAAATTCTCCTCCGGCAAAGTCAGATCCCCTTCCAGGTAGCGGCCCATAGCAGTTCCTTCCACCTCCTGCGCGCCTGCCGGCAAACTGCCCATACAGAGACCGGCCGTCAAAAGAGCGGCGCTGATCCGTTTCCAAAAACTTGTTTTTCTCATTATTTACTCCTCCTAAAATGCTTCTTCTGTCTCACTGCCCCAAGTCTACCATCTCTTTCTCTAAAAAGTCTCTAAGAAGCCTCTAATTTTTCTCTAAAAAGCAAGCTGCCCACAAAAGGGCCTGTTCTTCCCCTTTTGTCCAGGCTAAAATCCGGCGCTTCTGTTGACTGTTTTAAAATTTTAAAGATAATTTAGAGATTTCTGTGCTATGATAATTTGAAAGAAATGCTGCAAAGAGCTGCAAAGAAATTTTTAAAGAAAAGGAGTTTTCTATGCGGATTTTATTGATTGAGGATGACCGTTCTCTCTGCCGTTCCCTGAAGCTTTCCCTGGAACAGCAGGGTTTTTCCGTCACGGTTTGCAATGACGGCGAGGAAGGCTTATTTTATCTTATGGAAAACAGCCATGATCTGGTTCTGCTGGATCAGATGCTTCCCCTTCTGCCTGGAGCCCAGGTATTGCAAAAGGCGCGGGCGGGCGGAAACAATACCCCTGTGATCTTTCTCACTGCTCTGGGCAGTCTGGAGGATCGAGTGCAGGGGCTGGATCTTGGAGCAGACGACTATATCGTCAAGCCCTTTGCATTTGAGGAACTGATGGCCCGGATACGCTGTATCTGCCGACGGCCTCAACAGCTGCGGGCCAACGATATGCTCTGTTTTCACGATCTTACCTTTGATCTTTCTCAAAATCTCTTAATCTGCAAAGATGTCTCCTGTACCTTATCCCGCCGGGAAGGGGAGCTTTTGACACTGTTTTTGAAAAATCCGGAACAAACTCTGCCCCGCTCCACCATTCTTTCCAGAGTATGGGGCCCGGAACACGAAATAGAGGAGGGCAATCTGGACAATTACATCCATTTTCTGCGCCGCAGGCTTCGCTCTGTGGGCAGCTCTGTCCAGTTGAAGACCATCCGGGGCATTGGCTACCAGCTGCAGCCATGCAGCTCTTAAATGGTTTAGAACTTCCGATTTTACAATAAACTTTTAAAGGAGTGCTTTATGTTTCATAAATTACAGATCCAGCTCACTGCACTTTGTATGGGGGTAACTGGATGCATTCTTATTGTTTTTACCCTGCTTTGTCTCTTTCTCTCAGAACAGCATCTGCACAGCCGGGAGGAAGCCTCTTTTCTCACCAACTTAAACACCATGTATCAGAATCTTCAGATACAGTCTGCTCTGCCTCACAGCTGGATCCGTCAGATGGAGCACCACTATCAGTTTCTTTTGCGTTTCAGAGACAACGGCACCCCTCTGTTCTTCCAGCAGCTTCAGGAGGATCAGGAACAGTCTTGTCTCCTTAATCTGGCTGAACGTACTGCGCTCTCCCAATACCAGATTTCTGTGGTAACTTCGAAAGCGCCTTCCTCTCATATCGAACATTATGAATTTCCGCTGACATCTGAGAACGGAGAAGAATTTCTGGCCTCCATTGCTCTGATCCCAAAGAGCGGAAGCACCTTAAGCGTCACTGTGCTCCATGACCTTTCTGCTTTAAACGGGCAGATCTATCAGCAGCGCCGTTTATTTTTACTGGCTGCTCTGGGCTCTCTTACTGTCCTGAGCCTGTTTTTCTGGTTTTTTATAAACCGGATGCTGCGTCCTCTCCGGGAAAACCGGAAAAAACAGGTAGAGTTCATCGCCTCTGCCTCCCATGAGCTGCGCTCCCCTCTGACTGTGATACGAAGCAATGTAGATGCTGTCCGAAATGGAAGTATGGAAGCTGACGTTCAATTTCTGGACACCCTTTCCCTGGAGAGCCAGCGTATGTCCCGTCTCATCTCCGATATGCTGCAGCTGGCCAGTGCTGACAACCACAGCTGGAGCATCCGCCTGGAGGCAGTGGAGATGGACACTCTGCTGCTGCAGATCTGGGAATCCTTTGAAGCTTTAGCAGAAACGAAATCCCTAAACTGGAATATCTCCCTTCCGGAAGCTGCCACACCAAAATGTATCTGTGACCGGGAACGCATTGGACAGCTTCTCTCCATCCTCATAGACAATGCTTTCTGCTACACACCGCCGGGAGGCTGGATTACACTTTCCCTGGAAAATGATGCCTCCCATATCCAAATCCTGGTATCTGACAATGGCCCCGGCATCCCGGATTCGCAAAAGGCAGCTGTCTTTGAGCGGTTCTACTGCGCCGATACTGCCCACAAAGACAAGGCGCATTTCGGTCTGGGGCTGTGCATCGCCAAGGAGATCGTGAAACTCCACCGTGGAACCCTCACTGTGCGGGACACAAAGGGGGGAGGGGCTACCTTTGTGGTGACCTTGCCGCTGAAACACTGAGAGCGGCTGCCTGCAAAATCAAGGTCAATAATTAAAAAGAGCGAGCACACAATTTTTATGTACTCGCTCTTTGGATTATCCTAATCGTTCTTCTATGATCAGATAAGGGAAATCAATTTAAGCTTCTGTCTCACTCTCAGCCTCTGTGTCAGCCTCTGTACCTGCTTCTGTCTCAGTCTCTGCTTCAGTCTCTGTTTCCGTCTCTGCTGCTTCTGTGCCTGTCTCTGTGGTCACCTCAGTGGTAATCTCGGTCTCTTCCTCCACCACTGCCTCCTGCTCTGTGGCAGCCTCTGTCTCTATGGTCAGAGACATATCAAATACCAGCTGATCCAGCACCTTTTCATCCACTGTAAAATCGGAGGTTTCCGTCCACTCCTCGTACAGAGCATTGATGGCATCCAGCTTTCTCCCTGCTACAATCTCATCCTTCTTTTTTGCCACTGCCTCCTCATCAAAAGCATCATCTACATGAAGCACATAATAGGAGTCATTCACTTCCACGACTTCCTCTACCAGCGTATTGTCCTCCAGATCCTTGGTGGCAGTAATAATTGCCTCATCTGGATATGTATCATCATCTCCGAAGGTGTAACTGGAGGTGGAAGAATCCGTATCCTTCTCTGTTACCGCTGCAGCGGCCTCTCCAAAGTCCTCTGCCTCTTTTGCTTCTGCAAGGAACGCTTCTGCTCTTGCCTTTGCTTCTTCCTTTGCAAGACGAGTCGCTTCATCCTCTGTCTCTTCCTCTGTGCTTTCCTCACTGGCAGCTTCGCTGTCTGCCTCTGTTCCGTTCTCACTGACAGCCTCTGTGGTTTCCTCGCTGTCGGTCTCCAAAGCTTCTGTATCTGCGGCCTCTGTCTTAGTGCTCTCCACCTCTGTAAGAGCCGCCTCTGTATCTGCTTCTGTATTCACTTCTGTACTTGCATCTGCTGCTCCCTCTGATACAGCCTCGCTGTCCTGCTCAGCACTTCCCTCAGTAAGGACTTCGCTGTCTGTCCCTTCCTCTGTGGGATTCTCTGTGTCTGCCTCTCCGTCTGTTCCGGCAGTCTCATCCTCAGCAGTTTCCTGGGATTCTTCTTTCATATCAAATCTTACATAGGAAACGGTTCTCTGGGCAGCCTCCTCATCCGAAACTTCTGTATCCACATCTGCGCTCATGGAATGCTCCATTTTATTCCGGATGGTGTAGAGCGTCATCACCCGCTCCACATTTTCCTGGGTAGCGCTCATTTTTTCCAGAACTTCTTCCTCATTCTCACTGATAAAGGTCTTAGCGGCCTCAGCAATAGCCGTTTTCTCCTCATCTGTCAGCTCTACTCCGTAATCTGCCATATGCTTTTCAGCCAGAAGCATCCGCTCCAGCTCTGTCATAATTTCATTTTTAAAGGTATCTCCGTACAGCTCTCCCGTTCCCATAAGATCCATATTCCAAAGATTATCACCGTAATAGCTCTTTAGCCATCCGCCGTAAGAACTTTCAAACTGGGTCTGCTGATAACGCAGCAGGAAATTTGCAACACCTGCTGTAACATTCTCCCCATCCAAAGCAGCGATTGCTGCCGTTGTGTCCAACTCCGCTTTTTTTCCGCAGCCTGCCAAAGATGCAGCTGCCAAACAAAGGCTCATTCCCAGAACCAGTCCTCTTTTCAATCCTGTTTTCATACTCTATTTCCTCCATTTGACTCAAGAAAATTCTTCGGATTTTCTTTCGTTTGCCTGTGGCCCCTTCGGGGCTGCAGCTTTTGCTTCACAAAATCTGCGCTGCCGTTTCACGGCAGCTCACAGGCTACATTATATCCTTTTTGGTGGGTTATGGCAATCTTTTTTCACAGTTTTCACATACTTTACACATCTGAGGTGCGAAGCTGCTCCAGCTTTCTCATGTTTTCCAGGATCCCCCGGACTAACAGCAGCACATCCTCATTGTCCCGGCCGCCTTTGCGGGGCTTGGCATAGGTAAAATAAGGTCTGGAATCCACGGTAAATTTCATCCGCCCCTTATATTCCTGAAGAAAGCTGTCGATCTTTGCCACATCGATCATAGCTTTCTCATACAGCACAAAGCGGATCTCGTCCCCTTTTTGTATCACATCTGTGAGATAGATCTGATGGGCCATGGCCTTTAACCAGGCGATAGCCAAAAGATTCTGAACCGACTTGGGGGGCTCTCCGAAACGATCCATCAGTTCCTCCAGCATATCATCGTACTCTTCCTCGTTGGAGATCAGGGCAATACGTTTATAGATATCCAGCTTCTGATTTTCATTGCGGATATACCGCTCAGGAATAAAGGCGTCCACATCCAGGTCAATGGCTGTCTCATACCCCTCCTTATCCGTAGCCTCCCCTTTGATTTCCCGGACGGATTCGTTTAACAGCTTGCAGTACAGATCGTATCCCACTGCCTCCATGTGACCGTGCTGCTCGCTGCCAAGAAGATTTCCGGCCCCCCGGATCTCCAGATCCCGCATGGCGATCTTAAAACCGCTTCCCAGCTCCGTAAATTCCCGAATAGCAGAAAGACGCTTCTCCGCAACTTCCTTCAGCATCTTATTTCTCCGATACATTAAGAAAGCATAGGCGGTCCGGTTGGAACGTCCCACCCTTCCCCTCAGCTGGTAAAGCTGGGATAAGCCCATATTGTCCGCATCATGGATGATCATGGTGTTTGCATTGGAAATGTCCAGTCCGGTCTCAATGATGGTAGTGGTCACCAGCACATCGATCTCCCCGTTGATAAAATCGTACATAATGGTTTCCAGCTCCCGCTCCTTCATCTGTCCGTGAGCAAAAGAAACCCTTGCCTCCGGAACCAGTTTGGCAACCGTGTTGGTCATCTCCACAATGGTGTTCACCCGGTTGTACACATAGTACACCTGTCCCCCTCTGGACAGTTCCCTGCTGATGGCCTCCCGCACCATCTCTTCATTATATTCCATCACAAAGGTCTGAATCGGGAGCCGATCCTGAGGCGCCTCCTCCAGCACACTCATATCCCGTATCCCGATCAGGCTCATATGCAGGGTCCTGGGAATAGGCGTGGCAGTAAGTGTCAGCACATCAATGTCTTTTTTCATCTGCTTGATCTTTTCTTTATGGGTCACCCCAAAGCGCTGTTCTTCATCGATCACCAGCAGTCCCAGATCTTTAAATTCCACATCCTTGGACAGTACCCGATGGGTGCCGATCAGAATATCCACCAATCCCCTCTTTAAATCAGCCACGGTCTTTTTCTGCTCTGCAGCAGAGCGGAAGCGGCACATCAGATCCACCCGCACCGGAAAATCCTTCATCCGCTGCACAAAGGTATTGTAGTGCTGCTGGGCCAAAATGGTGGTAGGGACAAGATACACCACCTGTTTTCCCTCCTGAACTGCCTTAAAGGCTGCCCGAATGGCAATCTCTGTCTTTCCGTAACCCACATCCCCGCAAACCAGCCGATCCATAATCTTGGTACTTTCCATATCCTTTTTTGCAGCTTCGATGGCCTGGAGCTGATCTTCCGTCTCCTCAAAAGGAAACATCTCCTCAAACTCCCGCTGCCATACCGTATCCGGCCCGTAGACAAACCCTTCCTTCTGCTGACGCACTGCATAGAGATCCACCAGCTCCTGGGCGATGATCTTTACCGCCCCCTTGACTCTGGTTTTCGTCTTGTTCCACTCCTGGGTTCCCAGCTTGTTCAGCTTTGGTTTTTTGGCATCCGCGTCTGCGTATTTCTGGATTACATCCATCTGGGTAGCCAGTACATAAAGATTGCTTCCGTCCGCATACTCGATCTTCATGTAATCCTTCATCACATGATCCACATCCATCTTTTCAATGCCCCGGTAAATCCCCAGGCCATGACTTTCGTGCACCACATAATCTCCGGGAGAAAGTTCCGTAAAGCTGCTGATCTTCTTTCCCTCATAGGTTTTATGCTTTTTCCGCTTTTTCCGTTCCCGTCCGAAAATATCGCTCTCTGAGATGATCAGAAACTTAATCAATGGATACTCATATCCTCTGTGGGCATTTCCATAAGTCACCAGGATCTCTCCCGGCTGCACCAGCCGCTCTTCCTCCTCTGAATAAAAAGCATTCAGCCCATTATCCCGCAGATCCTCTGCCAGGCGATGTCCCCTGGTTCTGGAAGCAGAGAGCAAAATTACCCGGCACCCTTCCTTTTTCCACCGCTGAAGATCCTTCACCAGCAGCTCAAAACTGTTGTTGTAGGGATTTACCCCCCGGACGGTAATATCAAATTTTCCGCTGACCTTCCAGCCTCCTCTGGCGTTTTCCAGAGTACACAGGCCTACACCGTTTTTTCCGCTGATCCTGGCGATCATTTCCTGGCAGGAAAACAGAAGGCTGGTCTGGCCTGCCAAAACATAGCCCTTTTCCAGCCGGTGCTGCATACTCTCCCGGAATTCCTGTTCCGAAGCCTCGGAACTTTCCACGATCCGATTTGGCTCATCCAGAAAGATCAGGGTATTTTCCGGGAACCAATCCAGCAGGGATTCTGCCTTTGGATAAAAATAATCCAGATAGCCGTCCATTCCCCTCGCATCCTCAAAATCTGCCAGCCGGTCTCTGCAGTCTGCGGCCAGAGACTTGACCCGGTATGCCTCCTCTGTCTTCATCGCTTTTCGGAATACCTGCTCTGCTTTTCCTGCTTCTTTCTCGATTTTTTCCAGTCCTTTTTCCAGGATCTCCGGGGTCAGGATCAGTTCCGATGCAGGATAGATCGTAACGGAATCCAGATTTTCAATGGAGCGCTGGCTCTCCAGATCAAAGCTGCGGATCGAATCAATCTCATCTCCCCACAGCTCGATCCGCACCGGATTTTCCTCCGTCAGAGGAAATACGTCTAAAATACCGCCCCGAACGGCAAACTGCCCCGGCCCTTCTACCTGAGCATTACGCTCATAACCTAACTCAACCAGCTTCCGTTTCCACAGATCCAGATCCAGGGTATCGTCATTTCTCAGAGATATGATCTGTTCCTTCCACACGGAAAAGGGCATGAGATGATTCAAAAAGGCAGTCATAGTAAGGATCACCGTCACCGGCGTCCCCTCCGCTAAAGCCCTCCACACCTCAATTCTCTGCTGCTCCAGCAGATTGCTGTGAATATCCGCCTGAAAGAAAATAAAATCTTTGGCCGGATACAGCAGCGTGTTCCGGTCAAAGAGCTTAAAGTTTTCATAGATTTCCTTGGCCCGCAGATCATCCGGGGCCACGATCACCTTGTTAGCCCAGCCTTCGCTTAAGCAGTCGATAAAATGGGCCTTCTGGGAATCAATGCAGCCTGTTACCTGCAAGATCCCCTTATTATTCCGAAGCCGGCTTCGGATCTCTTCAAATTCCCCCAGTTCCTGCAGGGGGGCGCGAAATGCTTTCATGATTCCTCCAGCTTTTTGTTGTAGGCATTCATCACTGTCTGAGGATCCTGGGTCACCAGATCCGCCGCAGCCCTGGCCGCCCGGTCAAATGCTTCCTCCATGTCCAGCCGCTCGGAGAAGGAAAAATGGCCCAGCACATAGTCTGCCAGATCATAGCCCTCCGGCTTTGCTCCCACTCCCACCTTCACCCGCTTAAAGACCTGAGTTCCCAGATGGCTGATAATGCTCTTCATTCCATTGTGACCTCCGGCGCTTCCTTTTTTCCGTATCCGGATCTGCCCCGGCTCCAGACTGATGTCATCGTAAATAACGATCAGTTCCTCCTCCACATCAATCTTATAAAAATCACACACCAGACGCAGGCTCTCCCCGCTTAAGTTCATAAAGGTCTGAGGCTTCACCAGGATCACCTTCTGGCCGTCGATCACTCCCGTTCCCACCAGAGCCTTGAACTTTTCTGTGGTTACGTCGATCCGGTACCGGTCTGCAATAATATCCAGGGTATCAAATCCCACATTGTGGCGGGTCTTTGCGTATTTTTTGCCTGGGTTGCCCAGGCCTGCGATCACATACATTTCAATTCCTTTCCAGAGCTTCCACGATCCTGGGAAACTCCATAAAATGAGAGGCTTTTACTAAAACCGTATCGCCCTGCTCCACCTCGGTATCCAGATGCTCCAAAAGTTCCTCCAGGGTATTGTAATGGCTGGTAAGAAGTTCCGGGTTTTCCCCTCTGGCTCCCGCCTCCAGCTCCCGGCTTAAGCTGCCTACTGTGATCAGCTTTTCGATCCGGCATGTTCCGGCAAAAACGCCTACCTGGCGGTGAAGCTCCTTTTCCGACTCGCCCAGCTCCCCCATATCCCCAAGGATGGCCACTCTCCGTCCAGCACCGTCCTGAAGCACCTCCAGGGAGGCCTTCATGGATGCAGGATTGGCGTTGTAGCAGTCATCAATAATGGTATACTTTTGGCCCTTAATGATATGAAATCTTCCGCTTAAAGGCTGAAGGCTCTCGATCCCGGCCTTGATCTCCTCGAGCGTCAGACCATAGGTGAGACCCACTGCCGTTCCGGCCAGAGCATTGTACACCATATGCTCACCGGGAATGGGGATCAGAACCTGAAGGGAGCCCTTGGGAGTGTGGATCCTGCAGGAAATCCCCAAAAGCCCCTGGCTCTTGATCTCATCCCCATAAATATCCAGTCCTCCCATCGGAAGAACCATGTCTGCCTGTCCCCTGCCGGAAGTCTTCCCGGCAGCATTCTGCTCTCTGCTCTTGGCAGAGCCTTCGTTGCCGTTCCTCTCCGGCGCTGCCTGCAGGCCGAAAAATACCGGCTTTACCCCGGCGGCCTGCTGTACCTGGATCAGCTTGTCATCATTTCCATTTAATATAATATGCCCTTCCGGCTTTAAAAAATCAAAAATTTCTGTCTTTGCCCGCAAAACCCCGTCCCGGTCGCCTAAAAATTCCAGATGGCACTGTCCGATGTTCGTGATCACACAGGTATCCGGTCGGGCGATCTTTGCCAGCCGGTGCATCTCTCCAAAATGATTGATGCCCATCTCCAGGACTGCTATCTCATCTTCCTCCCGAAGGCGAAATACGGTAAGGGGAAGTCCCAGCTCATTGTTGAAGTTTCCCAGCGTCTTAAGCGTTCTGTACTTTTGAGACAGGACTGCTGCGATCATCTCCTTGGTGCTGGTCTTACCCACACTTCCGGTGATACCTACTACCGGGATGTCCAGCTGCCTTAAATAATACTCCGCAATATCCTTTAATGCCTGAAGCGTGGCGAGTACCTTGATCCAGGCTCCCTCTGTCTCCGGTGCCAGCTCCTGCTCCGTAAGCACGCACAGCGCTCCCTGGGCAAACACCTGGGGTATAAAGCTGTGACCATCCGCCCGCTCTCCCTTGATGGCAGCAAACAGGCTGCCATTGCCGGCTTTCCGGCTGTCCGTAACTACAGACTGTATCTCGGCCTGCTCCCGGCCTTCTTTTACATGCAAAATGCCGCCGCAGCACTCTGCGATCCGGCGCAACGTCATATTTTTCATGTTCTTATCCTTTTCTTATTTTCTCAACGACACCTGAATCAGTTTTTCGCAAAGCTGGCCGTAATCCATACCCAAAGCGGCCGCCTCCTGGGGAAGCAGGCTGGTGGGGGTCATCCCTGGCAGAGTGTTGGCTTCCAGGCAGTACATGTTGTGCTCCTCATCCATCATCACATCAATCCTGCCATAGCTCTCTAAGCGAAGGGCATGGTAAGCCGCCAGGGCATACTCCTGCATCTTCTCTGTCAGCTCCGGAGAAAGATCCGCAGGACAGGTCTCAATAGTGCTTCCTGCCTGATATTTATTCTTATAATCATAAAAGCCCTGAATAGGAGCGATCTCGATCACCGGGTAAACTACGCCGTCTACCACACCCACAGAAAACTCCCGGCCCTTGATGTACTGCTCTACGATCAGCACATCCTCATAGCGAAAACCTTCCTCAACAGCGCTTTGAAATTCTTCCTCAGTCCGGGCAATGGAAACACCCACGCTGGAGCCTCCGCAGCTGGGCTTTACCACGCAGGGGAGCCCCACTCCGTTATCTGCAGCCGACTTTGTCTCCTGTCCCTTTCTGAGCACAATCCCTCTGGGAGTAGGAACTCCCTGCTCCCGAAACATCTCCTTGGACAATTCCTTATCCATGGCCAGCGCGCTTCCAAGATATCCGCTTCCGGTATAGCAAATGCCCAGAAGGTCAAAGGCTGCCTGTATCTTTCCATTCTCCCCGTTCTCTCCGTGAAGAGCTAAAAATACCGTATCCGCTGCCCGGCAAAGCTCCAGCACGCCCGGGCCGAAAAATTCCCGGCGGCCTTTCCTCTCATCTAATTTATGGTTAAAAGAATTTATGTAGTCCACGCTGTCCTGTACCTCATACGCTCCGTCAAAGGCGCTCTCCGGACTGAGCCGCTCATCTCCGCAGAATACATCTACCAGAATGGCCTGATGCCCCCGCTGCCGCAGTGCACTGCACACACCTTTTCCGGAGGAGATGGATACCTCCCGTTCCGTACTGATACCACCTGCCAAAACTACGATTTTCATACATTCTTCCTCCTCAATCTATATCCCCGGCGGGTTCACCCGCCCATATCCTTTTTTGCTGCAACATGGGACTGTCGCAAAACAGAGGAGCTCCAGAAAAACCGGGATGTTTCACCCCTGCTGGCTCTTATTTTGCGACAGTCTTTTTTTATTATACACAAATAAAAATGGAAAGTATACTGTTTTGTCTAAAAAACTTTATATAAAACAGTTAGCCGATCACAATGATCTCTCCCTCTGAGGAAGACGCTCCTCCCATACTGCCGGAAGAATCCTCCTGGCCGCCGGATCCGGAAGACCAGGCACCCTCCTCCATAGGATCTGTGATCTCCACAATTCCTCCTGTGTGATCCTCCCAGTCTCCGTCATCCTCCTGTTCCCACTGGTCATCCCAGTCTCCGCCATTCTCCTGTTCCCACTGGTCATCCCAGTCTCCACTGTCCTCCTGGCCGGAAGCATTGCCCTGAATTCCTGTGCTTCCCTGGCCCAAATAAATGGAAGCGCTGTAACAGATAATGGGTGTCCCCGGCTCAATGTTCTGATAAATGACTGCTGCATTGGCAGTTGGAGTATTGATGCAGCCATGAGATCCGCTGTACTGGTAAATGTCTCCTCCATAGGAACTTCGCCAGGAATCTGCATCATGGATCCCTACACCCCCGTAGAACGGCATCCAGTATTCCACCGGAGTGGCATAGCCCTCTCCCCGCAGAACTTCATCCTCTGATTTTCCTGCCAGACAAAAGATTCCCTCCGGTGAAGCAGTTCCATTAGCCACGCAGCCGGTAACCACCGGTGTATCCACCAGAAGCACCCCATCCTTATAAAACCACATTCTCTGATTGGTATAGTCGATCTCCACATAAGTATTTCCAATATCATTGGAGCCCCTGGCGACAGCAGTTTCATAATACACCGGAGAACGCTCCACCGACGTTCCTGCCAGCAGGATCTGATACAATTCCTCTGTCTCCTGCTCCTGATTGATCTGCCAGCCATAGGTTCTGGCCTCCACATACACCGTCTCCCCCAAAGAGGTAATAAAAGGCGGCCAGGTTCCAATGGTATCATAATCCGCTGCCAGCTGGGCTACATAGCTTTGCACTGCCCCCTTGTCAAATACCGGCTGCTGATTTTCATCCAGAGTCATCCAGCTGTTGATAGTCTGCGGATCCAAAACCACGACCACATCTCCTCCCATATAGTAGGTTACCTTCATGGAGGCATATTGATTCAATACAGCCGCCTTTTCGTTCAGAGCCTGATCATTGGAATATACCTTTGGTTTCTCATAACAGTCCCGGGATACCAGATCGATCTCTTTCTCTCCAGTGTCCGCAGCTTGTTTCAGCAGTTCAAATACCTGATCCTTTTTCAGGAGATTCCCTTCCGTCTCCGGAGTCACCTGATAGGTACCATCATCCATTTTTGTCAAAACAGCATCCTTGGGAGCCGTCACTTTCCCTTCCGCAAAACAGTTCAGCTTCTCCATGGATTGCTGCAGCATGGCTTCATCGTAATCTGTCACTGCAGAAATCGTATAATTTTTCGGTTCTCCGAAATAGCGAAACAGCCATTGGAGGATATTCTGCTCTTTTAAAAAAGACTCCACCTCGCCACCGGACACATAATGATACCCCATCTGTTTTCCCGAGATAGTCTCCTTCCCTCCGCTCTTTTCCAGAAGGGTGATCTGGTAGTCCTCCACTTCCTCAGCGATGGCCTCCTCCGCCTGGGCTGCCGTCATATCCCCCACATAGATACCATTAATAGAAGTGTTTTCAAAAAAATGCGTAGTATAATGCATACCGATCCCCACATAGGTACCGCCTAAAATAACAAAAACGGCTGCCAGTGCAGCTGCTAAAATGATCATCCGTTTTTTCATACCTGTCCCCCGATCTCCTTTGCTTTCCTCTCCGGCCATATGCAAAATCTCCTTTCACGCGCAAAACGGCCGCACATATCCTGTCATTGGTATGAGAACATTCTCCTGTTCCACGTCTGCCCTGTACAAAAACAGGAGAACCTCTTTTTTATTCCCTGTCTATCAGCATAGCACAGAAATAAAGCAAAAGTCCTCCCGTTCTTACTTATTTAATTCTTAATTTTTCCTGAATGAAACCGATGCCTTTCCCTTTCTCTATGCTTTTGATCGTGTGAATTTATCGTTTGTCCACAGCTGTAATCCCGCAAATTACCAGTCTTTGTCTCTCCAGCGAAAAACGGAAGTTTCTGAAACTTCTCAATCCGACTCCAGATCTGCCTTTTCTGCCCGCAGCACTGCTGCTGAGGTGGGAGGCATATTCAAATATATCTCTCCCCGGATCACCGGATAAATCTCCTGATCTCTGGTAAAGCCTGCGGAATCACTTAAAAAGATTCTGGTCATAGCCGCCTCCATGGGCACCTCTGCCGGCCATACAGCTACTGTCAGCTTCCGCTCCTCCCGGTTATTGTTAAACACCACCACGATCTGTTCCCGGCTGTCAAACCGGCCATAGGCCAGACAGTTATAATCGCAGGCCAGAAATTTCAGGGAGCCGGATGCAAACACCGGATGCTCCTTGTGAAGCCGGATCACATCTCTGTGAAACGCAAGAAGGTCCTGATCTTCTTTGCCCCAGGGATAGGTCCTGCGATTGTCCGGATCGGTAAAACCGCAGACGCCGGCCTCATCTCCGTAATAGATGGTGGGCGCTCCCGGCCAGGTCATCTGCATCACTACAGCCTCCCGCATCACTGCCGGATCCACCCCATCGCTGGCTGCATCATAATCAAAGTTCTGCATCCGCCCCACCTTGTGGTTGGTTCTGGTTAAAAACCTGGAGTGATCATGATTGGACAGCTCATTCATAGCAACCTGCAGAGAAGGAGCCATAAAGCTGGCCATGTGGTAGCGCATGGCATCCCGGAAACAGTCTGCATTTCCCAAAAGATGTTCCTGGTAGCTGTCGCTGTGCTTCTCCATGCCGGTAAAAAACCAGGTGAGAGGCTCCATGAAGGCATCGTAGTTCATTACCGTATCCCATTCATCTCCCCTCAGCCAGGAGGCAGGATCTCCGTAATGCTCCGCCAAAATCAATGCCTCCGGATTGGCCTCCTTCACTGTTTTCCGGAACTCTTTCCAGAAACGATGGTTATACTCCTGACTCAATCCAAGATCCGCCGCCACATCCAATCTCCAGCCGTCTGCATTGTAGGGCGGAGAGACCCATTTTCTGGCAATTTCCATAATATATTCCACCAGTTTGGGAGAATTTTCATAATTTAACTTCGGCAGAGTCTCATGCCCCCACCAGCCCACATAAAAGGGATTATAAGGCCACTCATGTTCATTGTTAAAGTGAAAAAAAGTGCGGTAAGGGCTGTCCCCTGACACATAGGCTCCCTTCTCATAGCCTGGCTGATGCTCATAGATCCGTTCCCGGTCCATCCACTTATTAAAGGAACCACAGTGATTAAAGACACCGTCCAGGATCACTTTCATACCCCGGCTGTGGATCTCCTCCACCAGAGTGATAAAAAGCTGATTGCTGGCGTTTAAGTTTTCCTTTCTGGTAACCCGGCTGATATAACGGCTGGCCTGTACATTTTCTTTCACCCAGTGGGGAAGCGTCTCTCCCTCATCCAGCACAATTTTTCCAATATGGGGATCAATATAATCATAATCCTGAATATCGTACTTATGATTGGAGGGGGATACAAACAGCGGATTAAAGTAAATCACTTCCACTCCCAGCTCCTGAAGATAATCCAGCTTTTTCCTTACCCCTTCCAGATCTCCGCCGTAAAACTGCCGCACATCCATGGGCGCCGGACGCTGTCCCCAATCTGCCACCGCATGGGTGCCGGTTCCGATATAAATATACTCATTCTCCAGCACGTCATTGTCCGGATCTCCATTGCAGAACCGATCCACATAAATCTGGTACATCACAGCGCCCTTCGCCCAGGCCGGGGTGGAAAATCCCGGCTGAATGCAGAAGGAATGGCTGTTGCTCAGATCCTTTGTCATTCCCAGCTTATTATAAAAACAGTGTGCCTTTCCGCTCTTGATCTCAAAAAAATACTGGAACGGCGCCTCGCTCACCTTGATCTTGATCATATAGTAATCAAATTCATCCGTGGATCGTTCCAGCTTCAAATGCTCCTTAATAGGACCGCTGATCAAATACACCTCATCCGCATTGTCCTTAGCTGTCCGAAAACGGATGGTCACCAGATCTCCCGGTTTTGGTTCCATGGGACTTACATAATTTTCCGTTTCATCACAAAACAGGGCATCTGCATTAAAAATCGGACGCATCTGCAGGATATATTTGGCAACTTTCAGAGAATGCTCATAGCTTTTATTAAAATTCATCCAAACTCTCCTTCTCTGGACACATTTATTCTATCGGTTATCTTTATCATTCATTATCTTTTCAGCCTGAACGCTGACGCTTCCCATCTATTCCTATTCTATACTATGCAGAGTCTTTCTACAAGAATGATATCAAACTCTGGAGAAGATACCCCAAAATCAAGGCAGAAAAAAAGACAGCCACGAACGCTGTCTTTTTTTGGAGAAGGTATTTCTCTTATGGGGTGTAGCAAAAACTATATAATGTATTGGGGGGTTTTACAGTTATTATAATAGCATAAGTTTCCAAATAAGTGTGCACAAACCTCACAAAATTTAACATTTGTTTTTGTGCATTACTTCCAATACGTTTTTGGTAGTTTTTGCTAAACCGCTGTAAATAATGCTTCAAATTCCTCCCTGCTGATCTTTTCCTTTTGGATCAGCAATTCTGCACATTTGTGAAGAACCGTCTCATGAGATTTGATCAGCTCTGTGGCTTTCTGATAAGCTTCATCAATGATCCGCTTTACTTCCTCATCGATCATGCCTGCCACCTGCTCTCCATAGGCTCTGGTATGAGCCAGATCCCGGCCAATGAAGATCTCATCTCCATCCTGTTCATAATTGATCAGCCCCAGCTTCTTGGACATGCCGAATTTGGTCACCATAGCTCTTGCAATTCCTGTCGCCTGCTTGATATCCTGGGATGCGCCGGTAGTTACATCTCCGATCTCCAGTTCCTCCGCCACACGGCCGCCGAGACTTACCACAATGTTTTCAAACATCTGATTCTTGGTATTAAACATCTCATCCCGCTCCGGCAAAGGCATTGTGTAGCCTGCCGCTCCCCGGCCAGTGGGAATGATGGAGATTGTGTGCACCGGTCCTACGCTTGGCAATAAATGGAACAAAATGGCATGGCCTGCCTCGTGATAGGCAGTGATCCTCTTTTCCTTCTCAGAGATCACCCTGCTGTGTTTCTCCGCTCCAATGCCCACCTTCACAAAGGCCTTCTCAATATCTGCCTGGGTAATATAACCCCTCTGCTGCTTAGCAGCCATGATAGCTGCTTCATTCATCAGGTTCTCCAGATCCGCTCCGGTAAACCCTGCCGTAGTTCTGGCAGTCTCTCCCAGATTCACATCATCTCCCAGAGGCTTTCCGTTGGCATGAACTTTCAGGATCTCTTCCCGGCCCTTAATATCCGGGCGCCCCACTGCCACCTGACGGTCAAAACGCCCCGGCCGCAAAATAGCGGGATCCAGAATATCCACCCGGTTCGTGGCTGCCATAACGATGATCCCCTGGTTTACTCCAAATCCATCCATCTCTACCAGGAGCTGATTAAGCGTCTGCTCCCGCTCATCGTGGCCGCCTCCCATACCGGTGCCTCTCCGTCTGGCCACCGCATCGATCTCATCAATAAAAATAATGCAGGGCTGATGCCGCTTGGCATCCTCAAAAAGATCACGAACCCGGGATGCTCCTACACCCACAAACATTTCCACAAAATCCGAACCGGAAATGCTGAAAAACGGAACGCCTGCCTCTCCGGCCACAGCTTTAGCCAGCAAAGTCTTACCGGTTCCGGGAGGGCCTACCAGGATCACGCCCTTTGGTATTCTGGCCCCCACCTTCAAAAATTTATCCGGTTCCTTCAAAAACTCTACCAGCTCCTGAAGATCCTCCTTCTCCTCCTGCAGACCTGCCACATCCTTGAACAGCACCCTCTTGGAATCCGGCGTGATCATCCTGGCCCGGCTCTTGCCGAAATTCATCATCCGGCTGTTCCCCCCGCCCTGACGGTTCATCATGGCAAAGAAAAACATCAGCAGCGCCCCCATCAGAAGGATCGGCAGGATCGTAGTCAGAAAAATGCTGTCCTTCTCAACATCCCGCACCATTACGGGCACATCATACCCTTCCAGCATTTCCTGGGCTGCAATTACATCGGAAACAATAACCATACTCACAGAGCCGTCCGTTTCCAAAACCTGCAAAGAACCCGTGGGAGCCTCCTGGTTCTGAATCACCTCTACGCTGGCTACCTGGTTTTCTTCCAGCATTTTCTGAAATTCCCTATAAGTAATATCTGACCGGTTCATAAAGCTGTTTTTCAGACTGAATACCAGCATCACAAACATCAGACCTGCCAGAAGATAAAAACCAAAGCCTCTTGTATTTTTGTTCAATTTTCTATTAACTCCTTCCGTCTAGTCATTATTCCTCAAAAGACACCACGCCGATATACGGCAGATTCCGGTAATTCTGGGCATAGTCCAGTCCATAGCCCACCACAAATTCATCCGGTATCTCAAATCCGGTGTAATCCACCTTCACATCCTTCACTCTCCGATCCGGCTTATCCAAAAGAGTGCAAAGGCGCAGGCTGGCAGGCTTTCTGCTGCCCAGATTCTCCAGCAGATAGCTTAAGGTACGGCCGGAATCAATGATATCTTCGATCACCAGCACATCCTTTCCCTCCAGGGGTTCATCCAGATCCTTTACCAGCCGCACCACACCGCTGGACTTGGTATCATCCCCGTAACTGCTCACTGACATAAAATCCATGGTCACAGGAACTGTGATCCGCTTTGCCAGTTCACAGGTAAAAAACACACTGCCCTTTAAGATGCACACCAAATGAACGGAACGTCCCTTATAATCTTCACTGATCTGCTTTCCCAAAGCTGCGATCCTTGTCTCCACTTCCTGTTCTGAAATCATTACCCGGATATTCTCTTTCATGGCTCTTCCTCCACTATCTGTATTTTTGCTATTTTCTCTGTGTTCTCTGTAACCCTGGCATCCCAGCTTAGGCGGTATCCCACTACCCACAGAATATGGGAGCCGGAAGCCACCAGCAGGATCTGATCCCGCTGCTCCCTGGGGATCTTCTCATCGATAAAATAATCCTTCAGCTTTTTTCTGCCTCCCTGACTGTTTATGACAAGATAGTCCCCTGCTCTTCTGGTCCTTACACATAGAATATGGCTTATTGTATCACACGCCAGCCATTTCGTATACTTTTTTTCAGGAAATCCCTGGATATTTTCCAAAGGTTTCTCATAGGAAAGGAAAATCTTCCGCTCCCGCCAGTGATAGACACCGCTTTCCGGAAACGCCACGATCTCTGCTGCTTCCTCCTTCTCCGGACCTTCTCCGGTGGATTTTCCTTCCATCCTTCTAAGTACCAGCTCATCATACTGCCGGAGAGCCAGAAGCCCTCCCGGCAGATCCAAACGCCTTCCCCGCGGCTTACCTGCCAGCTCTTTCAAAGCCTCTATGTGTACCATCCCAAAATTCTTCAGGCCGCCATCTCCCAGAGCTCTCTGAATTGCCAGCTGCAGCACATACTCCTGTAAAATCTCCTCTGCTTCCAAAAATTCCGGAAGAAGAAGTTTCACCTCGTCAAAGGTTTTTCCGGCCTGTTTCTGCCCCGGAATCTTTTGCCCTGACTCCCGTATGCAGCGCAAAAAAAGAGCCTTCGCCTGTTTCCCGATATATTCCTCTGCCCTTTGCAGACACCCTGCGGTGGCAGCTATATGGGTAACTGCCTCCCGGTTCACCTCCCGGCACAGCCAGGGAACCCCCACCAGACGCAGCCGGTTTCTGGTATACTCCAACTCCCGGTTTGTCTGATCCGTACAGTATCCCATGTCCTGCTTCAAAAGCCACTGTTCAATCTGGTCTCTGGAAGTATCCAGCAGGGGGCGGATAATCTGCCCCCGCACAGGCCGCATGCCGCACAGGCCCTTAAGACCGCTTCCCCTGGCAAGATTCATCAAAACCGTCTCCGCCTGATCATTCTGATTGTGGGCCACTGCAATCTTTACCTGCGCCTCCGCAAGCCCATGCTCCTCTGCAAGCTCCCTGCTCACACGTCGAAAAGCATCATATCTTACATACCGCGCCGCCTCCTCCAGGCTTTCCTTCTCTTCCCTGGCTCTGGCTTTTGCATCCACCTTAAAGATCCTGCAGTCAATCTGCCATTCTCTGCACAAAGCTTCCACAAAAGCGGCATCCTGCAGACTTTCCTCTCCCCGGATGCCATGCTCCACATGGACTGCTGTCAGAGAAAACCCAAGTCTGGCTCTGCTTTTAGCCAGCAAAGCCAGCAGACAGACGGAATCCGCTCCCCCGGAAATCCCCGCCACCACCAGGTCTCCAGGATCTATCATTTTCTGCCTGCTCATTTTTTCTATGATCTGCTCCAAAAACAGATCCCTCTTTTCCTCCATCCTTCTGTATCTCCTGTATTTTCCCCGGAGACTGCCGCTTCATGATCCCCTGCAAAGCAGCTTCCCCTCACCGTCCCTGAAGCTCTTCTAAAAACGGTTTTGCTTTGCAGCTTCTGAAATTTTCCCCGGATCAGTTTGCTTTCAGTCCTCTGTTTTTCTTTTCACCCGATTATTTTTTCCAAAGCTGTCCCACCAACACAGTCATATCATCCCGCACCTGAAACTTTTGACGGATCAGCACCTGCTCCAAAATCCGCCGTGCATACTCTTTGGCGTTGCTGGTACCTGTTCTTAGGATCAAATCCTGAAGCACATCCTCCCGCTTCTCATCCTCCAGGGCATCTGCCACTCCGTCTGTCATCATAATGATGGTATCCCCAGACTCCAGCTGTGTCTCTGCTGACTCATAATCTGCCCCCTGCATCATTCCTGCAGGAAGCGCCCGGCAGGAGATCACTTCCAGCTCCTCCCCGCGCTTCACATAGGTGGCGCAGGCCCCGGCTTTTATCATATTACAGGTTCCATTATATAAATCTACCATGCACAAATCAATAGTAGAAAAAATCCGCATATGATCCTGAAGCACCATAGAGGAATTGATCATCCGCACAGCAGTATCCCTGGAAAATCCCGCATCCAGAAACTGTTCCAGAAGTTCGATCACCTTTTCACTCTCCCTGCAGGCTTCCACTCCTGTACCCATGCCGTCTGCAAGGCTCATGATCAGCTGTCCGCAGTCCCCCTGCCAAAAAGTGAAATTATCCCCTGACACCAGTTCCCCCTCTTTGGTCATCCTGGCGATCCCGCAGAACATCTGAAAACAGGTGTCTGTCACATAATGAAAGGTATCATACTCTCCTCTTACCGTAAGGCGGCAATCTCTGGCAGGAACCATAGGCTGTCCCATAACCAGAGTCATGATCTCGCCCAGGTCTCTGGCCTGAATGCAATTTCCGTCCCGGATGCGCATGGTCACATACAGTTCCGGCCGCTCTTCCTCCCGGCAGAATACCCAGGCATTCTGGCACTGAATCTTTTCATAGCGCAGCTCTTTCTCCAGCCGATGAAACTCCTTTTCCTTCAGCCCACGGATCTGATAGATTCGCTCTGCCATCTGCTTTAGCAGCTCTGCCGTATCCTGGATCTGCTCCCCGGCAGCTGCCCGCTGCTCCAGCATCCGGTTGTTCCACATCAGATTTACCCTCTCTTTTAAAAATACTTCCTGAAGATCCTGAAGGTACTGGCTTCCTCTGCAGCACACTCTGGAAAAATCTTTCAACTCCTCCGGGACAGCCTCCTCCCCTTCCTCCATGGCCTTCAGGCCTCTATAGGTACGGCGGCATACTTCGTAATAATTGTCCCCCCAGCACTCCTCCTGGCGGGCGCACCGGGTGCACTGCCGATCACGAAGCTGCTGAAAAATATGTTCCATCTCCTCATCCCCCAGCCGCTCCCGCTTTTTCGGCATCCCTTGATAGCTTTCCGCCAGGCGGTAAAAGGCTTCTGCATACCGCTCTACATACTCTCTCCCCGGCCCCGGGGAAATCCCTGCCGGCTCCTGCTGTCTTCCCAGCCCGCCCAGCAAAAATCGCCCCAGCTCCAAAAGCATCCAAAAACCGCTGGCAATCAGTGATGCTGCTATAAACTGTACCATATCTATCCCTCCCCGGAAAATCTCACTGTCCATTATAGATTTTCCAAAGAAAAGTTTCTGTCGAAACATCAAAAAAATACCGGGAAATTTTTCGACATGGCAAGACAGAAAATATGGGGAACCAACCATCATGCACAGAAAAAGGCTGCAGCAGCATCCAGCTCCTGATGCCCTTCGGCGGCCTTCCCATGAAAACAAAACTGTTTTCTGTAAAAACACACCGAACATCCACCAGGCTCTCTATGCTGCCGCAGCCCTTTTTGATTTTCTCTATCCGTCACTGTGCAGGACGGAAAATAATCTCATCCTCATAGACCAGTCCGAACTTTTCTCTGGCCATCATCTCAATATACTCTTCTGATTTAATATACTCCGGAAGCTTCTCCAACTCCTGGGCCCTGGCCTCCTCCACATCGATCTGATCCTGCAGCTGCGCAATCTGCTCCCCGTATGCCACATTTTTGGCTTCTAATTTATGACTCTGAAACAGCAATGTGGACAACAGCGCCACCACCACCAGAGCAATGCCTGCCATTCCAGCACGATTGCCATTGCTGGCACGTCTCTTATTTCGCTTCGCCATGTTTCTTTTTCCCCTTTTTAGAGTTTCTTTGACTGTTTCTTTTTAGTCTATCCTTTTTCGACAAATTATGCAACCACTTTTTGCGGATTTTGTCGATTTTTTGTCTAAAAAGTAAAAAGAAATCCACAAGCAGGCGAAACAGCTTCCAAAGAGCCCCAACCACCCATCTGCTCACCGTTTTCCGATACAGATACATGCCTGCTCCCATGCCTGCTGCCGTATACAGCCGAAGCACCCCATCCTGGCAGATAAAAATAAGCAGAAATGTCCACACTGCAGCCAAAAACCAGAACAGCACATCCTCCAGACTCACCCAGAATGTGTTGTGGCGCACTGCCAGGCGGAAAGAAGCCAGGATGTCGCTGCACAAAAGCAGCATCCCTCCGTGAAGCAAAAATACCAGAAAAACCTTTAATTCAAAAAGAATGGCTTCGCTCATATCACCGAAACAGCCTCTTTAAGGCAGAGCCCTGCTTTCCGGATTTCCCGTTGGAATACACAAGAGAATCCACCGTTCCCTCCAGATCCACCTCGCCCTTCTCTAAAGTAAGGCGGCTGATATGAAGCTCCCTGCCCTTTACGGTCAGCCTTCCCAGCTCTGTTTCCAGCTGGATCTCATTGACATCAAAAGCGAGGACATCCGCCACCCCACTGATCGTACCTTTCTTCCTGTTATCAATGGTAAGCTTATGTCCCCGCTTTTCTCTTTTTTCTTCCATAATGGTTTCTCCGGAATCTGCTCTCCCTATATTCTATGTTCCATAGAAGCCGGATAGAACCAGAGGACCGTGTCAAACAAAAAAACCCTTTTCCCAACCATCAGATTTCACAACTTCCAGTTTTCGCAACCGTATTTTTTCGATACTGCTCTTACAGATACCGGAACAGCTCCTTTGCCTCCTCTTTTTTCACAGTCTCCTGCACATTCAGGATCTCTGCTTTCACGTTTCTGGTACCCAACTGGATCTCGATCACATCCCCTTCCTTTACATTCAAAGATGCCTTGGCCGTCTTTCCGTTCACCAGGACTCTCCCTGCATCGCAGGCCTCATTGGCCACAGTTCTTCTTTTGATCAGACGGGACACTTTCAGAAATTTATCTAAGCGCATAAAAACGCCTCCCTTTCCATAACATAAAAAAGAAGGCTGCTGCAAAAACTTGCAGCAGCCAAATATCATCAGATTTGAATTAGTTCAGGCTGTCCTTTAATGCCTTACCAGCTTTAAATTTCGGAGTTCTGGAAGCTGCGATCTTCATAGTCTCACCAGTCTGAGGATTTCTTCCCTCTCTTGCAGCTCTCTCGGATACCTCAAAAGTACCAAATCCAACAAGCTGGATCTTCTCACCTTTCTTCAGTTCTTCTGCTACTACATCTGTAAATGCCTTTAACACTTTCTCAGCATCTTTTTTTGTCAGTTCTGTTCTCTCAGCCACTGCTGCAATCAATTCTGTCTTGTTCATGGAAATAATTCCTCCTCTGAATAATCTACTTGGTCATTGAACCTCTTTTACGAACTCACTAGAAGCCCTGATATTACTTATATACTGGAATACCTCTTTTGTCAAGGAAATTCCTTGCTTTTTTTCAGGGCTGTTCCCACTCCTTCTGCAAATGATTCATGACCTCCTTTGCAGCTTTTCTGCCGGCCGCCTTCTCCCGCTGTTTTTCCCCAGGCTCCTGGTTTTTCTGCTCCTGCTGTTTGATCAGCTCCCAGTTTACCAGCACCTGTCCGCTGTTCTCAGCCTGGGCTGTTCCGAATACATGGGGATGACGCCGGATCATTTTTTCGCTGATTCCCTGGATCACATCATCCATGGTAAAGCGTCCTTCCTCCTGGGCGATCCTGGCCAGCAAAACGACCTGCAGCAGCACATCTCCCAGCTCTTCACAGAGGTTATCCCCGCTGCCAGTATCCGACAGAAGATCAATGGCAGCCAATGCCTCCACCATCTCATTTATCATGCAGGGTTTCAGGCTCTCGTAGGTCTGCTCCTTGTCCCAGGGACAGCCATGCTCCCCCCTCAGCTCATCTATAATCTTCCGGAAGTCGTCAAAGCAGTAGCTCATGCCAGCATCTCCTGGATCATCGCCATCACTTCCCTGCCAAAGGCTGCGGACTTGGCATCTGCATCCTCCAGAGAAGTACCTTTCACGCCATAGTAGAATTTTACCTTGGGTTCTGTACCGGAAGGTCTTACACAGAGCCATGCATCATCTGTAAGATCATAGTACAGCACATTGGATGAGGGAAGACCGGAGGGACGCTCTTCTCCCGTAGCCATATCCCGAATGATCCCTGCCTTGTAATCCCGGAAGGAACGCACCTGATATCCGCCCATCTGAGCAGGAGTATTGCTCCGCAAGGTCTCCATGATCTGCTGGATCTTCTGAAGTCCCTCAATCCCCTTCAGAGATACTGCCTGGATATCATCCTTATAATAGCCGTAACGCTCATACAGCTCGATCATAGCATCCCAAAGGGTCTTTCCCTGGGCCTTGTAATAAGCTGCTGCCTCACAGAGAGCCATGGTAGCTACAATGGCATCCTTATCTCTTGCATGAGTACCGATCAGGCAGCCGTAGGACTCCTCAAAGCCAAAGAGATAGGTTCCCTTTCCGCTCTGCTCAAAGCCAAGGATCTGCTGTCCGATATACTTAAATCCTGTGAGCACCTCGATCAGATCCACACCGTAATATCTGGCGATCGCGTCCGCCATATTGGTGGTTACGATCGTCTTAATAAGAACTCCATCCTCCGGCAGTCCCTTCAAAGCTTTTCTCTGACCGATCTCATAGTCTGCCAGCAGACAGCCGGACATATTTCCGGTAAGGTCGTGATACACGCCATCCTTATCCTTCACTCTCACTCCCAGACGGTCTGCATCCGGATCCGTAGCCAGCACCAGATCTGCATCTACCTCTCTTGCCAGTTTCAGACCCAGTTCAAAGGCCTCCGCTGCCTCCGGATTGGGATAGCTGACTGTGGGGAAGTTGCCGTCCGGCAGTTCCTGTTCCTTTACCACATATACATGTTCAAATCCCAGCTCCTGAAGCACTCTTCTTGCAGGAATGTTTCCTGTGCCATGGAGAGGAGTGTAAACGATCTTCAGATCTTTCTGCTGCTCTTTGATGGCATCCAGATGCAGCACCTGGCTCTTTAACTCAGCAATAAAAGCATCATCGATCTCTTTTCCGATCGTAATGTACAGTCCTGCTTCCTTGGCAGCCTCTTTGTCCATGGTCTTGGTGGCACTGTAGTCTGTCACCTTTTTCACCTCATCCATGATCCCGGTGTCATGGGGCGGCGTGATCTGGGCTCCATCCTCCCAGTATACCTTATAGCCATTGTACTCCGGCGGATTGTGGCTGGCAGTAATGTTGATCCCGGCAATGCACTTCAACTGGCGTACCGCAAAGGAAAGCTCCGGTGTGGGGCGCAGAGATTCAAACACATACGCCTTAATTCCGTTTCCTGCCAGACAAAGGGCTGCAAAATCCGCAAACTCCGTGGACATTCTTCTGGAATCATAGGCAATGGCCACGCCCCGCTCCTGACCTCCCATGCGGATGATATAATTTGCCAAACCCTGAGTCGCCTTGCGCACCACATACTGATTCATGCGGTTTGTTCCTGCTCCGATGATCCCCCGCAGGCCGGCGGTTCCAAACTCCAGATCTGCATAAAACCGCTCTTTGATCTCTTTCTCATCCTCCGCGATCCCCCGAAGCTCTGCCTTTGTATCCTCATCAAAACAGGGATTGGAGATCCACTCCTCATATACCTTTCTGTAATCCATTTTGCTACCTCCTGTGTATTTTTACAGCCCTCCCGCGCGGCTGTGTCTCCTTCGATTATAGTACAAATTTTTCGAGAAATAAACAATTATTCCAAAATTTTCAAAAAATTATTTTTCTGTTTCTGCTGTCGGTTCAGCAGCTCCAATTTCTGCTGGTATCGCACAGGAATCCAGGCTTTTCTGCTCCCGTAATAGTGATTAGCCAGCTTCCAAAATTTTTCCGGATAAGCCATACGAAGTCTCAAAATTTTCAGTTCCGCCTCCGGCAGCCGCCGGATCCTGTCATAGGCATCCAGCATCCGCTCTCCCAACCCGGGCTCCCAGCCCTGCTTTTCTAAAATCTTTCTCATAAACTGATAAAGATCCTGCACCGGAAAATCAAACCTGCATTTTTCAAAATGAACAGTGGCTACCCCTGGATTCAAAAACAGCACATGATGATAATGGTAATCCCCATGGCACAAAGTGCCTCTCTGTATCTGTTCCTCCAGCTCCTGCCTGCTGCAGCTTTCCTTGGCCTGTTTTTCCACAGCAAGGGCCTGATCAAAAAACTCCGTAAAGCTTTGCAGGAACAGCTGCTCAAAAGAATGCTTGGGCTCTCGTCTGCGCACAAAGGCCCTTACCTTTTTCAGCTCCCGGTTTTTCGCTTCCAGTTCTTCTGAAAGCATCTGCCCGCAGTATTCCCGCTCCTCCCCGGGAAAGCGCAAAAGCAGATGGAGCCTGGCCAGATTTTCTACAGCCTCAAGAATATCTTTCTCTGATGAAGGACTGCACTCCCTTCCGGGAAAACAGTCCTTCATCACATACCTGTTATCCTCCCAGTCCTTTACCACCAGGCCGCCCTCTCTGTTCTCCTGTATCAGATCCACCTGTTCATAACCGGACTCCCTCAGGCCTTTTAAGATCCGGTTCTGAAAGGCCAGCTTCTTCTCGGAACCGGTAAAGCTCCAAAGCTGCTTCCACCCCTGATCCGTCTCACAAATATACGAACCGCGCCCTCTCCTGGTACTTATGATCTCCAGATCATACTGCTCCAGTACCTTTAAACTCCGCTCATTCATACCCCGTCCCCCTTTCACACTCCTTCTAGCTTATGAAAGGGGGCCGGGTTTTATACCACGGAACCCTTTATTATAACTGGGTATCGTTATACACTTTTTTAATCTCTGTGTATCCATTCTTCTCCAGGGTCTCCACCTGGAATTTTGCATTTTTCTTCAAAGGCTGTACGGTAACAACAGCCCCCTCCTGTCTGAGAGCTGTCGCTTTTGCGAAAACCTCCTGCAGTTTGGCAGGATCTGCCTTTTCTTCCACCAAAAATGCCATCCGCTTCCTGCTTCCCTCCGGCTCCTTCCAGCCAAGATCCTTCAGGATGGTGACAATGCGCTCAAAGCCGATGGAAAACCCGCAGGCACAGGCAGGCTGATTGCTGAAGCGGCCGATCATATCATCGTAACGTCCGCCTCCGGCAATGGAGAAATTGTAGCCATCAATCGTGATCTCAAAAATGGTTCCTGTATAATAGGACATTCCTCTCACCAGGGTGGGATCAAACTGCAGGTGTACCGAAGGATCGATCATACAGGAGACGCTGCTCATGATCACATCCAGATTTTCCGGTACCTTCTCCTCCAAAAACTCTCCGCAGGTACTGCCGCAAAATTCTTTGCACTGCAGACCGGGCTGAATCTTCTCAAAGAGACTCACATACGTTTCCACAGCCTCTGCCGGATATTCCCGTTTTAAAAGACTCTCTTTCACGCCCTCCAGACCGATCTTGTCCATTTTATCCAGGGTGATGAACACATCATCGTACTGTTCCGGGGTAAAGCCTGCATAGGCTGCCATGGCCTTTAAGATCCTCCGGTCATTAATGTGCACCGTAAACTCTTTGATGCCCACCTCAGAAAAGATTCTGGTAAGCATACGGGCAGTAGCTGCGATCAGCTCGATCTCCGCCATAATGGAGGAATCTCCGATGATATCAATATCGCACTGAGTAAACTGGCGGAAACGCCCCTTCTGAGGCTTGTCTGCTCTCCACACACTGCCGATCTGCATGGCTTTCAGCGGAGTAGGCAGATTGTTCTTATTGTTGGAATAATATCTGGCCAGAGGCACTGTAAGATCATAACGCAGTCCCTCGTCTGACAATTCTCCGCTCTCCAATCCTTTTTCCAGTTCTCTTCCTCTCTTTAAGATCTTAAAAATCAGCTTCTCATTTTCTCCGCCCTGCTTGCCTGTCAGATTTTCAATGTGCTCCATGACAGGAGTCTCGATCTGGTCAAATCCGTAGGTGGCATAGGTCTCCTTGATCAGTCCCAGAACGTGCTCCCGCAGACGCATATCTGCCGGCAAAAAATCATTCATTCCTTTTACAGGTGTTGCAATAAATTTCATCATAAATTCTCTCCTCTATCATAAATGTAATTTTTCTTTCAATTCCATCCCCCGGCGCAGCAGAATTTCTCTCTGATTCTTCTCCGGTTTTTCCAAAACCTCCATCAAAAGCTGATTCAGCAGGGTTCCCAGCCCCCTGCCTCCGGGTATCCCAAGCTCCATCAGATCCCTGCCGGTAACTGCCAGCTGTTTCAAAGACAGACAGTCTCCCCGCTGCAGGATTTCCTGATACAGCTGCGTAAGCCGATCCAGATACGCCAGTTTTTTTTCATGAACTTTCGGATTCTGTCCCAGAACATCTGCCCGTTTTACCTCCAGAAAAGAGGAAAACAGATCCTCTCCTATCCGGAAGATGCCCAGACGAACCCCCTGTGGAGTAGCCTCCGGGTACAGGGAATGCTCCCCCACCAGCTTCACAACCTTTCTGGAAGTATCATTGTCAAACTTCAGACGCTTCAGGATCTCCTTTGCCAGCCCGGCGCTCTTTGCCGCATGGCCGCTGTAATGGTAGATCCCCTTCTCATCTACCCAGGCACAGGCAGGCTTTCCCATATCGTGAAGGAGCATGGTAAGCCGCAGCACCTTTTCTCCCGGGATCTGACACACCGTCTCCAGCGTATGCTCTCCCACAGAAAAAATATGATGGCCGTTATTCTGAGGCTGAGACATCAAAGCGTCAAACTCCGGCAGTATCACCTTTGTGATCCCAAGCTCCCAGGCTTTCCGAAGATATTCCGGATGGGGAGATACCAGCAGCTTGATCAGTTCCGCCTGAACCCGCTCCGCACTGATCCGGCTTAAGGTGGGCGCCAGCTCTTTAACCGCCCCGGCAGTTTCCTCCTCCATCTCAAAGCCCAGCTGGGCGCAGAAGCGCACGGCCCGCATCATCCGCAGGGCATCCTCCAGAAAACGCTCTCTTGGATCTCCCACGCACCGCAGCACTCCTGCCTCAAGATCCTCCAGCCCGCCAAAAAGATCCACCAGCCCTTCCGCTTCATTGTAAGCCATGGCATTGATGGTAAAATCTCTCCGCTTTAAGTCCTCCGCAAGACTGGGAGTAAAGCTCACCTGCTTTGGATGACGGCCATCCTCATATTCCCCGTCGATCCGGTAGGTGGTGACCTCAAACCCCTCCCCCTCTGACAGCACCGTAATGGTTCCATGTTCAATGCCGGTATCAAAGGTTTTGGGGAAGATCGCCTTTACCTGCACCGGGGAGGCGGAGGTGGTGATATCCCAGTCATTGGGGATCCGGCCCAGGCAGCAGTCCCGAACACAGCCTCCCACCGCGTAAGCTTCAAAGCCTTTGGCGTTTAGCTGCTCTATAATCCTGTGTACTTTCTCAGGGAGTACAATCTTCATACATGATCCTTTCTTCCCATTATTTCCTTGTCACGCCAACATTGTAGCATGTTTTCACAGTTTTGTCACATTTATTCTATAGAATTAGGAAGCGGATATTTTACAAAACTGCGGTTCAACCGCAAGACAGTAAACAGCTGCCAGCGATTGGGGCGGCTGGCTTTTTTAACCGCAATCTGTATTCCCATGGCGCCGCCGGAACAGTAACTGACAATTTACAGCGCCATGCAAAAATGCTATGATACGAATCAGCAGCTCCTAAAAGCGTTTCGTATCCGTGTACCGGAAGCTCTGCAAAAGATCCTGCAGTTATCAGCGTTTTCGCGGGCTGCCACCGGCACACAGATGACGCCTAATCTAATACATCTAAAGAAAGGAAAAATCATGAAAATGAAATCATTACTTTTGCTCACAGGCCTTACTGCAGCCTTTCTGGCAACGGGTTGCGGCAAACAGCAGCCCCAGGCACCGGATACCACGGAAGCCGCTGTGGAAGCCGCTGCCCCTATTACCGGCTATCTGGTGAAAGACGCCTCGAAGTACGTCACTCTGGGAACTTACATTGGCATGGATGTGGAAAAGCCTGTCTATGAGGTAAGCGAGGAAGAAATCGGCTATGAGGTGGAATACCGCTTATCAGAGCATGCCGTTCCCAAGGAGGTAGACCGGAGTTCGGATCTTGGAGACACCATCACTGCAGACATCACTGCCACTCTGGAGGGCGAAAGCGAAGCTGCTTTGGATGAGACTGACTATTCCATCACCCTTGGAGATGCCGAATTTGGGGAAGAGTTTGACCAGAAGCTGACCGGTGTCAAGAAAGGGGCGGAACAATCCTTTACCTGCACCCTGGATGAATCGGCCTGGTATGAAGAATGGATCGGCAAGACCATGGATTTTACTGTAACAGTAAAGAAAATAGAGGAAACCATCCGTCCGGAATATACGGAGGAATTCGTTCAGGACACCCTGGGATATGACTCCAAAGAAGCTTTTGAACAATCCCTGAAGGAAAGTCTGGAAGCCAATTATCTGGAACAGAGCAGCCTGGAAACCAGAAATAATGCCCTGGCTGCAGCTATGGAGGCCAGCACCTTTAACGGATATCCGGAGGATCTCTATCAGTCCAGCACCCAGTTTGTGAAGGAACAGTACGAATCCCAGGCTGAACTCTACGGCATGACCACCGATGAGCTGTATGAAGCCTACGGGATGACAGAGGAGGATCTGGAACTTGAGATCTTAGACGATGTGAATCTCCGCCTCTTTATCAGCGCTCTGTGCACAAAGGAAAATCTTGCCATCACAGAAGAAGAATACACCCGGTTTATTGAAGAACAGTATGCTCTTTACGGCTACGAAAGCACCGCTGACTTTGAAGAGACTTTTGGCAAAGATTACATTGTCTGGGCACTCTATGAACAAAAAGCAGGAGATTTTCTGGTAGAGAAGGCCAATCTCTTCGAAACCTCCCTTAACTCCTACGAAGACCTTGGATTTGAGGAAGAAGACATTGAAGAAATGGAAGGTTTGGAGGACGGCGAGGCGCTTGTAGAAGAAGTCTCGGAGGAAGATGTGGAGGAGGTCTCTGAAGAACTCCCGGAAGAAGATCTGGATGCTGTGACGGATCAGATGCCTGAGGAAGCTCTGAATGAGGATGGGGAAGCGTAAAAGAAATGGCTAAAGAGTTGCAATTTGTTCCCTAGAATGGGGAATTTTGCCTTGACATATCCCAAATCAGGGTTTACAATCAAGGGGCAATTAAAGATTGGCGGTTATAAAGATATCATCCAGCTTATGGATTATGAAATCAGCGCCTTATAGTCTTCACAGCTGATGAGTTTTTATCACCAAGATCGAATATTTTTCATAATCTATAATGGAGGTACCCGTCATGAACAAAGGTACAGTTAAGTGGTTCAATGCAGAAAAAGGCTATGGTTTCATCACCGGTGAGGATGGAGCAGATGTATTCGTACATTTCTCCGCTATCCAGGGCGAAGGTTTCAAGACTCTGGAAGAAGGCCAGGCTGTTACTTACGATTTGACTGAAGGTGCTCGCGGAATGCAGGCAGCTAATGTAGTTAAGTGCTAATAGACCATGAATAACAAAGGGAGACTGCCGCAAATGCGGCGGTCTCTTTTTTTATTCTTTCCATGTACAAAGGAGCGCTCTGTTCTAACTATTTTCTGACTGTTTTACCTCTGAAACTCACACCACTCCAAAGTTCCGTTTTTCGGATCTGCGAAAAACTCCTCAATGGAGAACAGGGCTTTGCCCTAACAAATAAGGCAGGGCATCGGATCCGATTCCAAGCCCTGCCATCCATATTTCTATTCACATCTTTGCTCTCTGAAACAGCCTACTTCCCTCTCCTGGTGTCCACATACCGCTTAATATTGGAGGCATTGACATACTTCTTGGCATCCTCCCCGCTTACCACCACCAGGGTGGGGGCCTGCATCACGCCGTATCTTGACACCAGCTCCTGGTTTTCCTCTGCGTCGATCAGAGTGTACTCCTCCCCTGCCAGCATCTGCTTTGCGATCCTGCAGTTGGGGCAGGTCTTTGTGGTAAACAGATACTTTACCGTTTCCTGGGGCTGGATCTTTACATCCTCCTCACTCACTGTCACCACAGAGGTGTGTACCTTCTTTAAGCAGGAATTTTCCGGCTCATAAAGCTTTCTGTTTTCGTATTCCTGAAGCTTACCGTCATTCCAGTTCTGCACCGGACGGTAATATCCCGTGATCCGGCTGTATACCTCCGCCGGCCTGCCGCACTTGGGACAGGTAAAATGCTCGCCCTGAATGTAGCCGTGCTCCTGACAGACAGAATAGGTAGGAGACATGGTGTAGTAAGGCAGCTTGTAATTCTCCGCTATAGTGCGCACCAGGCTTGCCGCCGCTTTCCAGTCCGGGAGCTTCTCTCCCAGGAATGCATGGAACACCGTGCCGGAGGTGTAAAGCGTCTGCAGCTCATCCTGGATATCCAGAGCATCAAAAATATCTGCTGTGTAATCCACCGGAAGATGGGAACTGTTGGTGTAATAGGGAGTATCCCCCGGCTTTCCGGCTGTCTTAATATCCGGATAGTGAGCCACATCATGCTTTGCCAGCCGATAGGTGGTAGACTCTGCGGGAGTCGCCTCCAGATTGTACAGATCTCCGTATTTCTCCTGGTAGATCACCAGACGGTCCCGCATATGATTCAGCACATCCTTGGCAAAGTCCTGGGTCTCCTTATGGGTGAGATCCTGTCCCAGCCATTTGGCATTTAAGCCCACCTCGTTCATTCCGATAAGGCCGATGGTGGAAAAATGATTGTCAAAGCTTCCCAGATACCGCTTGGTATAGGGGTACAGTCCCTCCTCCAAAAGCTTGGAGATCACCTTTCTCTTAACCTTCAAAGATCTGGCGGAAATATCCATCAGATGATCCAGCCGTTTGTAAAATTCTTCCGGAGTCTCAGATAAATAGGCGATCCTGGGAAGATTGATAGTCACTACCCCCACGCTTCCGGTGCTCTCACCGGAACCGAAGAAGCCTCCGGTCTTTCTTCTCAGCTCCCGCAGATCCAGGCGGAGACGGCAGCACATGCTGCGCACATCGCTGGGCTCCATATCGCTGTTAATATAATTAGAAAAATACGGTGTTCCGTATTTTGCAGTCATCTCAAAAAGCAGACGGTTGTTCAGGGTATCTGACCAGTCAAAATCTCTGGTGATGGAGTAGGTGGGGATCGGATACTGGAAACCTCTTCCGTTGGCATCGCCCTCGATCATAGTCTCAATAAAGGCCCGATTCACCATATCCATCTCTTTTTTGCAGTCTTTGTAACAGAAATCCATCTCCCTGCCCCCGACAATCGCAGGAAGTTCCGCCAGGTCGGCAGGAACGGTCCAATCCAGGGTAATATTGGAGAAGGGTGCCTGGGTACCCCAGCGGCTGGGAGTATTCACTCCGTAAATGAAGGATTCGATACATTTCTTCACCTCAGGGTAGGTGAGATGGTCTGCCTTTATAAAAGGCGCCAGATAGGTGTCAAAGGAAGAAAAGGCCTGTGCCCCCGCCCACTCATTCTGCATGATTCCCAGGAAATTTACCATCTGATTGCACAGCACAGACAGATGCTTGGCCGGTGCTGAGGTAATTTTCCCTTTAATGCCTCCCAGACCCTCCTGGATCAGCTGCTTTAACGACCATCCTGCACAGTATCCGGTGAGCATGGACAGGTCATGGATATGGATATCTGCATTCCGGTGAGCATCCGCCACCTCCTGATCATAAATCTCAGACAGCCAGTAATTAGCAGTGACTGCGCCGGAGTTGCTTAAGATCAATCCCCCCACCGAATAGGTCACTGTGGAATTTTCCTTTACACGCCAGTCCTCCACCTTCACATAGCTGTTCACGATCTCCTTGTAATCCAGAATCGTGGATTTCATATTGCGGATCTTTTCCCTCTGCTTCCGGTACAGGATGTAGGCTTTGGCCACATCTGCATAGCCTGCCTGCACCAGAACATGCTCTGCACTGTCCTGAATACTCTCCACATCCACCAGCCCGTTTTTTATCTTCGGCTGAACATCTGCCGTTACCCTCAGGCTCAGCAGATTGGTAATATCTTCTGTATACTCCATATGGGTGGCGTCAAATGCCTTGGCAATAGCGTCCCCGATCTTATTTAAATGAAACTCTGCGATCTGACCGTCGCGTTTTACAACCTGAAACATGTTCATCCTCCTCGCATCAATGCACCCGTTTTTTCATGTGCAAAGTCTATTCTAGCAAAGAGCTCCAGGGAAGTCAATATAAAAAATACTATATCTATGTTATTCAAAATATTCTGAATACAAGATATAGTATTTCAAGATGAATAAGTATCCGTATATATTCCGACTGCAGGCGGGGCTTTACAGCCCTCCATAGACCTCTCTTGGAACAAGCGCCTTTACATAGATCCCTTCCTCCCGGTATTCCTCCTGCAAAAGCTGACCGTATTTGCGGATTACCTGAAGTTTCCCGGCTTCTGTATAATTATAAATCCGCTCTATTAAAATCTGGTTCTCTGTGAGGATCCTTTCCAGCAGAAGCTTCAGCTCCTCCAGTCCTTCCCCGGTGCGGGCAGAAATGGATCTGGTATGATCTGCCTTCCGGTCCTTAAGCACTGGTTTTTCCGACAGCCGATCCTGTTTGTTAAACAGAGTGATCACGGTCTTGTTCTTTACCTCCAGCTGCTCCAGGGTATCGTACACCACATGCATCTGCTTTTCCATCTGAGGATTGGAGGCATCCACCACATGAAGTATGATATCCGCATACCGGGCTTCCTCCAGGGTACTGCGAAAAGCCTCTATGAGATGGTGAGGCAGCTTTCTGATGAAGCCTACCGTATCCGTGAGAAGTATCTGCCCCCCTCCTTCCAGCTCCAGGATCCGGGTGGTAGGATCCAGAGTGGCAAACAGCTGATCCTCCTCCAGCACGCCCGCCTGGGTCAGGGTATTTAACAGGGTAGACTTTCCTGCATTGGTATAGCCCACAATGGCTGCCACAGGAATCCGATTCTTTTTTCTGCGCTCCCGGATCAGCTCCCGATGCCGCTTTACCTCCTCTAACTCCCTGCGCAGCTGGGCGATCCTGGACTTTACCAGGCGTCGGTCCATCTCCAGCTTTTTCTCTCCAGGCCCTCTGGTTCCGATTCCTCCTCCCAGACGGGATAAGGATTTCCCAAGGCCTGCCAGTCTGGCTAAACGATACTGAAGCTGAGCCAGTTCCACCTGTATCTTTCCCTCGCTGGTAATGGCCCTGGATGCAAAGATATCCAGGATCAAAAGGGTTCTGTCCATTACCTTGCACTCCAGCTCCTGTTCCAGATTCCGCAGTTGAGCCGGAGACAGCTCATCATCGCAGATAATGCCTGTGGCATCCCGTCCTGCGATCATTGCCTTCAGCTCCTGAATCTTCCCGCTGCCCACATAGGTTCCCGGATGAATACTCTCCCGGTTCTGTATCACTTTTCCTACAGTCACCGCTCCTGCGGTTTTTGCCAGCTCCTCCAATTCATCCAGGGATTCTTCCGCCTCCCGCTCATCTGCTGTGGCAACACCCACCAGGATCACCTGCTCCTGTATTGTCTCAATCTCATGCAGTTTCGTTTTTTCCAATCTATTGTTCTCCCATTCTTTTTCCGCCAAATCAACCTGTCCGGTGTCGTTGTTTCCTGCTGAACCAAATTTTTGCTCCGCGCAGCTCCTCCCACTGTGGATAAATCAGTGCGCTCCCCTCTACCTTGTGGATAAGAAAGCCAGTTCCTTCTTTCCTGCCTCATCCGTAGGATACAAGGATGCGTACGTCTCTGCCTTTTCCTTTGCAGCGGCAAAATCCAGCATCCGCTCATAGACTACGATCTCATTAAACAAAAGCTCCTGCTTTCCCTGCTCTTCTTCCATCGCCAGTCCCTGCTGGATATAAGCCAAAGCCTGATCATATTCCTCTGCCGCCATACTGCACAGCGCCAGACCATTGCACACCTCCGGGCTATCTCCTGCCTCCTGCCTTATTGTCTCATAGGCAGACAGCGCATGGGCATAATCCTCTTTTGCCAGATACACCCTGGCCATAAGATACAGAGCTGGAGGATATTTCTCCTCAACCGGAACGATCAGCGCGCTCTGTACCTGGTCATACTGTTCCAGATTATAATAGATCTGTCCGATACAGTAATAATCCTCTGCACTTTCCGGCGGAATGCTTAATGCGGTCTGAAGATATTCATCCCCCACTGCTGACAGGTTCTGGGCCCGATAGCTTTCATAGATATTCAGGTACAGGGTATAGTCCTCCGGCGCCGTCTTTACCGCCAGATCGAAGTTCTCTCTGGCCCGCTCCTCATAACCAAGCTCCAGACAGCTGGCCCCCATCAGGTAATAGCACTCTGCCAGCGGTTCTCCCTCCTCCAGAAGCTTCTCACAGGTAGCAATGGTACTCTCATAATCCTTCATCCGAAACTGGGCTGAAGCTTTATAAAGCAGAATATCCCGTACAGTTTCCGGCATCTTGCTGTCTGCATATTCCAAAGCAAGGTCAAAGGCCTCCACAGCCTCCTCATACCTGGCCATCCCCATGCAGGCCATCCCCTGGCCCCGGTAGGCCGGTACCGCATCCTCTCCTCCAGTGAGTGCCTGGTCAAAAAGAGAGGCTGCGCCTGCATAATCCAGATTTTCAATGGCTTCCATTCCCTGCCTGGTAAAATCACCGCCGGTAGCTTTTCCCACACAGCCGGTAAGCCCCGCTGCAAAGCATACACTCATTAACAGTATGCCTGTCCATTTTCTTTTCATACACAATTTCCTTCTGTCTTCTCTTCAGGCTTTCACGCCCGTTTCTTTCTGTCTCCTTAAAATTGCCAAAACACCTTCCGGCAGCTGAAAGCTAAAACAGCATTCCGATCTGATATACTCCAAAAGCCGCAATCCAGGCAATCCCGCACTGACCAATCACCATAGCTGCTGCCCATCTGCCGCCCAGCTCCCGCTTCACTGCGGCAATCGCTGCCACACAGGGCGTGTAGAGCAGACAAAATACCAGAAGCGCTGCAGCTCCCACTGTGGTAAGACTGCTCTGCAGGGCTGCCGTGCTTCCAAACAGCACTGTAAGGGAAGAAACCACACTCTCCTTTGCCATAAAGCCGGAGATCAGCGCAGTGACGATGCGCCAGTCTCCAAATCCAACGGGAAGAAAAACGGGAGCCAGCACGCCTGATGCAAGGGCCAGAATGCTGTCCTTTGAATCCGCCACCATATTCAGTCCCAGATCAAAATTCTGTAAAAACCAGATTAAGATCGTTGCCAGGAAGATTACCGTAAACGCTCTCTGCAGGAAATCCTTAGCTTTATCCCACAGAAGATGCAGTACATTTTTTGTCCCCGGCATCCGGTAGTTGGGCAGCTCCATCACAAAGGGGACTGCTTCTCCCTTAAAAGCTGTCTTTTTAAACAAAAGAGCCATAAGGATCCCCATCACAATGCCAAATACATACAGTCCGATCATCACCAGCGCGCCCCGCCCGGGGAAAAAGGCTGCTGTAAAAAAGGCATAGATGGGAAGCTTTGCCGTACAGCTCATAAAAGGTGTCAGCAGGATGGTCATTTTCCGGTCTCTGGCAGACGGCAGCGTCCGGCTTGCCATCACCCCCGGCACCGTACAGCCAAAGCCAATAAGCATGGGCACAATACTTCTTCCAGACAGCCCCAGCTTACGCAGAAGCTTATCCATTATGAATGCAACTCTGGCCATGTAGCCGCTGTCCTCCAAAAGGGACAGGAAGAAAAACAGAGTCACGATAATGGGCAGAAAGCTTAATACGCCTCCCACGCCATTGAAAATACCGTCGATCACCAGGGAATGGATCACGCTGTTTACATGAGCCGCCTCCATGGCGGAGGATACCAGCCCGGTAAGGCTTTCGATGCCAGTCTCCAAAAGGCCCTGGAAAAAGGCCCCGATCACATTAAAGGTAAGCCAGAATACCAGCCCCATAATACCAATAAAAGCCGGAATCCCCGTATACTTTCCTGTGAGGAACTGATCGATCTTTCTGCTTCGGATCCGTTCCTTACTCTCTTTGGGCTTAATCACCGTATCCTGACACACATCCTCTATGTAATCAAACCGCATCTGAGCTACCGCGGCAGCCCGGTCCATCCCGGTCTCCTCCTCTGTCTGTCTGGCGATCTCCTCCAGAATATTCTGCTCCTTATCCGTCAGCTGCAGCTGTTCTAAGATCTTCTCATCTCCCTCCATCACCTTGCTGGCAGCAAAGCGAATGGGGATCTGCACCCGCTGGGCATGATCCTCAATCAGATGCATCACCGCATGGATCCCCCTGTGGATCCCTTCCTCCCGCTTACAGAAGTCCGTCTCCAGCGGTCCCTCCTGGTATTTTGCCACATGGATGGCATGACGGATCAGCTCCTCAATGCCCTCTCCCTTTGCCGCTGAAATAGGGATCACCGGAACTCCCAGAGCTTCCTCCATCTCATTGACCAGAACAGAGCCGCCGTTCTCCCTCAGCTCATCCATCATATTCAGAGCCACCACCATGGGGAAGCCCAATTCCAGAAGCTGCATGGTCAGATACAGATTCCGTTCAATATTGGTGGCGTCCACAATGTTGATGATCCCTTTCGGTCTTTCCTTGATCACAAATTCTCTGGTAACGATCTCCTCACTGCTGTAGGGAGACATGGAATAGATCCCCGGCAGGTCTGTGATCAGCGTATTGTCATATCCCCGGATCACTCCGTCCTTCCGGTCTACCGTAACTCCCGGAAAATTTCCCACATGCTGTTTGGAACCGGTAAGCTGATTAAACAACGTCGTCTTTCCGCAGTTTTGGTTGCCCACCAGTGCAAAGGTGAGTGTCTCCCTCTCCGGCAGGGAAGTTTCTCCCTTCCGGTCATGAAACTTTCCCTCCTCACCGTAGCCTGGATGATGTTTTTCCTGGCGTTTTTCCGGCCTTTTTGCCTCCTTCGGACTGTGGGGCTTACTGATCTTTATATTCTCTGCATCCGCCAGCCGGATGGTAAGTTCGTAGCCATGGATCCTAAGCTCAATGGGATCCCCCATGGGCGCATATTTTACCACTGTCACTTCCGTTCCCTGAATCAAACCCATATCCAGGAAATGCTGGCGCAGCGCTCCGGAACCTCCCACCGCCTCTATGGTGGCTGTACTTCCTATGGATAGCTCATTTAGCTTCATCTGCTGTTCCTTCCTTCGTTAAGAATTCCTATTATTCCGTCATTTATATCATACACAAAAAACCGTAAAATTCAATGTAATTTTTTGCAGCTTTTATTCATCTATCCACATTCCGGGCTTTTCTGCTTTCCTCTGAACACTTTTTGATGCTCCTCACATACGGCTGCGCATCTTGAAAAATAGGGGGGGATTCTGACGTTTTCCTATTTTCAGAAAGAAATTCAGCCAGATTATTCTTTGGATTTTCCGGAATTACTGGTATAATAAATACAATTCTTGAAAGGAGGCAAGCAGATCATGGAAACTACCAGCACACTGTTTCACAGGCTGCGCAGCCGCAAAAGCGGTCAGGCCCTTTTAAAGCAGGAGCAGACAGCACCTTCCTGCGGACAGATCTTGCGGGAACTGTTGGAGAATGGAAAACTGTCAGCTCCGGAATGGATTGCCTGCACAGACATCAGCAAATCCTACGGATACCAGATTCTGAGAGGAGATCGGACACCTGGACGGGATATCCTGCTGCGCACAGCACTTGCATTGCAGCTTTCTCTGAAGGAAGCTCAGCGGTTACTGGCAGCAGGCGGCTGTGGAACCCTTTATCCAAGGGTGCGTCGGGATGCCGCTGTAATCTTTGCCCTCAACCAGAAAATGTCTCTCTTAGAAACCGAAGAGCTGCTTTCCTCCCTGCCTGGATTCCCAGTATAAAGTCCTATCCTGCTTAAAAGACGGAGAACGGCAGGTGTATCTCCTTCAGGATCAGGCTGGCTGGCCGGCAGTACTGAAGCTTCAGCCTTCGGGACGGGAAGATACTCTGAAGCAAGAATACGATTTGCTGCGCAGACTGCACCATCCGCAGCTTCCCCGCCCTCTGTCTTATCTGGAATGGGACGGAATGGAATACCTGATACGGGAGTATCTGGAGGGCATTAGCCTTTATGAGCTGGCAACATCCAACGGCCCTCTTTCCCCGTCAAAAATCCGGTCTGCAGCCCTGTCTGTGTGCCAGGTACTCCGTTATCTCCACAGTCAGCAGCCGCCGGTCATCTGCCGGGATGTAAAACCTCAAAATGTGATCCTGGATCCCTCCGGACGCTGTCATCTCATAGATTTAGGCGCTGCCCGCCGCTATCGGCCGGAGAAGCAGACGGATACGGTGTTTATGGGAACCCAGGCCACTGCTCCGCCAGAGCAATTTGGCTATCAGCAGACCGATCAGCGTTCAGACATCTACAGTCTGGGAATGCTGATGCGTTTTTTGCTCACAGGCAGTTTTGATTCGCCTCCCTCAGAGACCGCCCATGATCCTCTGAACCGCGTGATCCGGCGCTGTACGGCTTTTGACCCTAAAAAACGGTATCCCTCCGTCCAGGCCCTGTCCCGCGCCCTGAAATATTCCCGGCAGCGCCGGACTGCAGCAGCAGTGTCCGCAGCAGCTTGTATCGCAGTCACCCTGGGCTTTTTCTCCACCTCTGACACAAACGTGCATCCTGCCTCCACGCTGCTGGAGAAGGCGATCCGTCAGGAGCTGTGTCTGAGTGAAGAAGCCCCCATTCCACTGGAGCGGCTGGGGGAGGTGGAGCAGCTTCTGGTGTGCGGACAGACTCTGATCGGCACCCTCCCGGAACATGAAAAGCTGGCTGGTACCACCCATGACCACTATGCCGCAGAAACCGCCCATGGAGATATCGGCAACGATGATCTGAAGCTCTTGTCCAGATGTGTGAATCTTCAAATATTGGTTCTGGATTATCAGCAGATCTCCGATCTGTCTGCCCTGGCTGATCTGCCGCTGGAATATCTCAGCCTTACAGGCAATCAGATTTCCGATCTGACCGCTCTTTCCGGTCTGAAAGAGCTTCAAGTGCTGGATCTGGCTGAAAATCCGGTGCGTTCCGCGTCGGCATTGGCCCAGCTGCCTGCGCTTTCAGATGTGACGCTGGATGCTACCGGCCTCACATCCTTGGCTTCTTTTGAAGGAAACCATATTCTCCAGTCCCTCAATGTGCGGGGCACCTGGATTACTGATTTTTCTCCATTGGAGTCCTGCTCCAATCTCACCCGCCTGATCGCGGGAGAACTTACCAGTGAAGCAGTCCAGACCCTGACCGGTCTTACCGATCTCACAGAACTGCGGCTGTATTCCACTCCTGATGTGGATCTGTCCCATTTTGCAGAATTTCAAAAACTAAAAGACCTGGATCTGTATGGCTGTACCATTTCACACCCTGAGGCACTGACACGCTTGCCCAATCTGCGGCTTTTAAATCTTGGAGAGACAGGAGTAACAGATCTGTCCTTCCTGACCCGGCTGCCCGCTGTAACGGACGTGGATCTGCGGGAGAATCCCCTTGCTGATCTCACGCCTCTGCTGGATTGTCCCTGGCTCACACTCCTGACTCTAAGCAGACAGCACCAGCCTCTGGTGCAAAATCAGCTGTCCCAGGCATCCTTCCGGATCCAATATCAGTAAAAAGGGGGAATCCTGCAAAGATTTTATATCATTTAAGAAATAATGTTCCGTGATAGATGATAAAAAAAAGTGCGCTCCCTGCGCACCACTTTTTTATCTGAGTGTGGTAGAATGGAAAAAAATTCAGTTAATAGTGAAAACAGAAAGAGAGGATACCATAATGAAAAGAAAACGATTGCCTGCCTTCTGCCTTTCCGGGTGCCTGCTGCTGGCCTCCAGCGCTCTGGCCAATACACAGGATGCCTCACCGGCAGAGGATCCCTGCGCCCCCGAAACCGAAGCCCTCGCTGAGACAGTCTGCGATTACCAGCTGAAAGCCGGAGAAGTGACGGAAGTATATGACAGGACGTTTGATAAAATGGTCACCGTCACCACAGATCCCAATAGTACAAGGGACGGTGCCAATGATCTGCGCAGCGATATGGTATTTGATAACTGCACCTTCAACGGCGGTCTTACGATCCAGGGGGACTATCACGCCATGATCAGTCTGGGGGAAGGCTGTTCTTTCGGTGATGATTCCATAGTTATCTGCAAAGCAGTCACCTCTGACGCCCCAAAGGAAACCACACTGGAGGATAACCGCGTCAAATTGTTTGTGGCGTGCCAGGGAGTTGCTGTGGAGGCAGACGCAGCCATCGGCCTGCTGACGGACGGCCCTGACGTGCTCTTTAACGGGACAGCTTACAGCAAAAGCGCCCTGGCTCCGGAAGCTGATTTTCTGGGAATATACAACCTTTATGAAGACGATTCCATGACCTATATCAAGCTTGCCATCGGAGAAGATGACAGCGTGGCATTCCTGGATTGATGGTGTGATGCAAAAGCAGGAGGGATGTGTTTTGGGATGAAAGGTTAAAAAATCATGTTAACCATCCATCCCAATATGAAAATCCATAGTAGTACAATCGGGATTGCATCGTACCATTTTTGAATTTTTCCATCCCTCCATAATTTTCCCCTTGCTTGCGATTTTTCCCACCTCTCTCCATTCCCGGGCTTTTACTTTATCGTTAAATCCTCTTTCTGCGTAGTCCATGTAATACCAGTTTATGTCTCTGGCAGCTCCATCTCATGCTCCATTCTCACAAACCCGTATTTTTCATACAGCGATCGTCCCATGTCCGTTGCCTCTAGGGAAATAGCCGTAATGCCTTTCCGTTTGCAATCCTGCACCAGAAGATCTAACAGTTTCATGGCAACGCCCCTTCTTCTATACGCCGGATCCGTATACATATTCATAATATAAGCCTTGTCTCCGCTTGGATTATGATAGGTAGGCATTACTCGAAAAAAACTAACTGCCCCGGTTCCCGCAAAATGTGTTCCATCAAAAGCCAAATACGCAATGTGCGAACCATCCGAAAGAGCTTTTTGATAATAACCATGCGATTGCCGTTCCACTTCGCTCATATCCGTATCATCCGGAAGCTGATTAGCCGCTCTCAACACTTTTATTCGCAGTTTTGTCAATGCGTCTATATCTTCAATAGCTGCCCTCTTTATTTCATATTGAACGTCTAAGCTGCAAATGTTTTGAGATGTTTCCGGTTTTTCCTTCTCAAAATATTCCATCCCACCGCCTCCCTGATACGGCAATATTAAAACCACTTTGACCGCTCCTCCCTAACTTCAGGCGCATCCCCATGCTCATAGGGATCATACTGTTTCTGATTGCAGCCAAATTCCTTTAATGACTTTATTTTTTGATCCCTGTCTCATTCTGCCAGAGAAATCCCGTCAAACTCCTCTATTGATTCCATTATCCATTTTATTTTTAAAATACCAGGCATTTGCTGCAAAGCGATCATTTGCTGTGGAAAAAACCAGTGGTCTCAAGTACTTAATAAAAAATACCTTACATCCCATACGCTTTCAGCTCATCAAGAAATTCCTTATAGTCATCTTCTGACCAGTAAAAAGTCAGGTCTTCCTCTGAATAATCTTCCGGCCTGTCCCGCATAAAGCTGCCGTCAACCTCATATCCCAGTCTTTGCAGCACTGTCTGGGCAAATTCCCGGAAAAACATTCCGATCCCTGTGATCACATTCCCGTCCTCCACAATTCCTTTATGCAGGAAATTCTCTTTTTCAATAAAATCAAAGGTGTCTGCCATCTGCATAAAATAACCGGAAGTAAACTTCTTTCCCCGAAGGATCCCGGCCTTGGATAACAGGATGGGTGAGGAGGAGATGGCGGCAAAAATGGTGTCTGAGTCTGCTCCCTTTTTTAAAAACCCTATCAGCTCGTCATCAAACAGCGCAGGCATCGGATTTATGGTTCCCGGAAGGATCACACAGTCATAATCCGTTATGACAACTTCCGCAGTTGTCTTAGCAGGAAGAACCCTCAGTCCCTCTTCGCTTACATATTCCTTCTTCTTGGCTGCAATAAAATCAATCTTCTCCCCAAACCAGACCGTTAATGCCGAGGTGAGACAGGTGATTTCCTGCAAAGAAAAATCCGGATACAGCAAAACAGCATATTTTTTCATAGCTTCCTCCTTTTCTGCCTGTACAGGTATAAATCCAGCACAGCTCTGTGCGTTATACATGGATGCTGACTTCTAAATTTATCTGTGAATATACATTCTTATCATATCCGGTCCATCGCTTTCCTGCGCCATACATAAAAATTCCCAGCCATATCTTTCGTAAAAATCTGTGTGATCAGTAATCAGATAGAGCGGCGTTACACCCTTTGTTTTCATATCTTTCACAACCAGATCCAGCAGCCGTCCTGCAATTCCCTGACAGCGATAGTCCTTCTCTGTGTATACTGCGCAGACATTGGGAGCCAGATCTTTACTTCATCCGGCTGCTGTCCATCCGTGGAAAACCTTTTGCATTCTGTCATCCTTTTGCCGCTCATTTCCTGACGCCCAACGCCGGCCAACGGCTATTTTTAAATTCTTATTCCGTAATCTCGATCTGATTTCCCTCAATTCCAATGATACAGCTTTCATAATATCCGTCGCCGGTTGTCCTTGGACCGCTGACAATCCGGTATCCATCCTTTTTCAGTCTCTCGGTCAGTTCATTGACTGCCGCTTTGCTTCCCAGACGGAAGGCAATATGGATATAACCTGTGCGATTCCATGTTTTTTCCCCATCCTCCATCGCAGGCTTCTTCATAATTTCTAATCTGGCCCCCTGGTCAAAACTCAAAAAATAAGAGCGAAAGTCCGTTGTTTTATTATGATAGCCTTCATTTGGCACTGCATGAAAGTATTTCACAAAGAAATCTCTCGCCGCTTCCAGGTCATTGACATACATTGCAACATGCTCAATAAACATAAATTTCCCCTCTCTTGTCCCGGTCATGAACCATCCTGCTTTTGCTTTCTGAAAAGTATTTTACCCCCTTCGATGCCTTCTTCCCTTCTTAAAAATAGCGCTCCACGCACCTTAAGGTCTCCTGGATATCCTCCTCTGTGTGAGCGTCCGACAGGAACATGGCCTCAAACTGAGAGGGAGCCAGGTGAATGCCATGATTGAGCATATACTGGAAATAACGGGCAAAGGCTTTTGTATCAGAAGTCTTTGCGGAAGCATAATCCCTGACCTTCTCTTTTGTAAAAAACACACAGCCCAGAGAAGAAACAGAATTTACCTGACAATCTGCCTCCTTCTCCCGTAAAATCTCACGAAGGCCGTCATACAGCAGGGTTCCTTTCTGAGAAAGCCGGGTATAAATGTCCGGATCCTCCCACAGGATCTTCAGCTGGGCCAGGCCTGCAGCCATGGCAATGGGATTCCCGCTTAAGGTTCCCGCCTGATATACCGGGCCCGCGGGAGCTACCATCTCCATGATCTCTTTTCTTCCTCCGTAAGCCCCCACCGGCATTCCGGCGCCGATGATCTTTCCATAGGTCACCAGATCCGGTGTGATGTGGTAATATCCTGCTGCTCCTGCAAAACTAAGACGAAAACCGGTGATCACTTCGTCAAAGATCAGCAGCGCTCCATGCTCATGGCACAGTCTGCGAAGCCCCTGCAAAAATCCTTCCTCAGGAGGGACCACACCCATGTTGGCTCCCACCGGTTCCACGATCACTGCGGCCACCTGATCTTCACACTCTGCGAAAAGCTGCTCCACGCTGTTCAGATCATTGTACACAGCAATCATGGTATCCTCTGTACATCCCCGGGGCACTCCGGCGCTGTCCGGAACTCCGCTGGTCATCACACCGCTTCCTGCGCTCACCAGCATGGCATCCGTGTGACCGTGATAACAGCCTGCAAATTTTATGATCTTTGCTTTGCCTGTAAATCCTCTGGCAACACGGATGGCGCTCATCACTGCCTCTGTACCGGAATTTACCATACGGATCATCTCCACATGGGGAATCCGCTGGCAGATAAACTCTGCCATCTCCACCTCCCGCTCTGTGGCACAGCCGAAGCTTAAGCCATCCTCGCAGGCTTTGATCACTGCCTCCCGGATCCTCTCATCATTGTGTCCCAGAATCATAGGCCCCCAGGAATCGATATAATCAATGTAAGCATTTCCATCCACATCATAAATCTTTGTTCCGCTGGCTCTTCGGATGAATCTGGGCGCCTCGGTCACGGAACCATAGGCTCTCACCGGACTGTTCACCCCTCCCGGGATCCGCTTCACCGCTCTGGCAAATAATTCTTCTGATCTGGTCATTATCCAATTCTCCCTTCCTCAATAAAACGGGCAATCTCTTTTGCAAAATAGGTCAGATAAATATCCGTTCCTGCCCGGTAAGCGCTGGCCGCCATCTCACAGATGATCCGATCTTCCTCTATGTATCCAAGGCTGGCTCCTGCCTTTACCATGGCATACTCTCCGCTCACCGAATAGGCTGCCACCGGAAGCTGGATCCGCTCCTTTACCTCCCGGATCATATCCAGATAGGAAAGCGCCGGTTTTACCATGATAATATCAGCGCCCTCCTCCGCATCCAGAAGAGCTTCCTTGATGCCCTCCCTCCGGTTATGAAAATCCATCTGATAGCTTTTCCGGTCTCCAAAAGCGGGGGCAGATCCGGCTGCATCCCGGAAAGGTCCGTAAAAAGCGGAGGCATACTTCACTGCATAGGACATGATGGGAGTCTCTTTAAAGTGATTTTGATCCAGCATCCTCCGAATGGCCCGTACCCGTCCGTCCATCATATCCGAAGGCGCCACCATATCCGCCCCTGCCTGTACATGGGAAAGCGCTGTCTTAGCCAGAAGCTCCAGGGTGGCATCATTTTCCACTTCCCTTCCCCGCAGAAGGCCGCAATGTCCATGGGAGGTATATTCACACATACATACATCCGTAATCAGATACATCTGATTCTGAAATTCTTCCCTGGCTTTTCTCAAAGCCCGCTGTAAAATGCCGTCTTCTGCATAGGCCTGGCTCCCCACCTCATCCTTATGGTCCGGAATTCCAAAAAACATCACCTTATCCACGCCTGCATCCAGAAGCTCTTCCAGCGCTCTCGGCAATGCATCTACACTGTACCGATACTGTCCCGGCATGGTGGGGATCTCCTCTTTGATCCCCTCCCCTTCCTTCACAAATATGGGATAGATCAGAGAACTTTTATCCACTCTGGTCTCTCGCACCATTTTTCTTAAAACTTCGCTTCCTCTTAACCGTCTTGGCCTGATATCCATATCCATGCTACTGTTTTCCCTGCTTTCTGTCTGTTTTTTCTTTTAATTCTATGACTAATTCCAGGACACTGTCAATGGTGGCTTTTTCAGCCATATAAGTCTCCATCCCCCACTCATCTGCCGCCGCCCTGGTCTGCTTTCCAATACAGGCTGCCCGCACCTTTGTATAATCCAGTCCCGGAGTAGCCTTCACAAAGCCCCGGACTGTGGATGCACTGGTAAATACGGCACAGGAGATACGGCCTGCTTCAAATTCTTTTTTCTGATCAATAACCTCCTGGCTTTCATAGAAGGTGTCATAGGTAGCAATATCCTCCACCTCCAGATCCCTCCGCGCCTGAAGGGCCCGGATAATCTCCTGATTTCCCATGGCTGCCCTGGGGATCAAAATCCGGTCTCCCTTGTCACACACCTGACAAAGCGCCATCCCTAAGTGCTCTCCGTCATAGATCCCGGGAACCAGATCCGGGAAAAATCCCCGCTCCTCCAGAGCCTTTCCGGTGCCTGTACCGATGGCCGCAAATTTCACTCCGGCCAGTCTCCTCACATCCGTTCTGGTCTTTTTTAATTCCTCAAAAAACACCCGCACTCCCGCCGGACTGGTAAAAGCGATCCACTGGTAAGTCTCCAATCTGGAAAATGCCCCATACAGCCGCTCCTGCTTCTCCAGCGGCGCAGTGCGGATCGCAGGAAGCTCCAGAACCTCTGCTCCTAAAAGCCTCAGCTTTTCCGCCATAGAAGAAACCAGCTCTCTGGGTCTGGTCACCAGCACCTTGTAGCCTGCCAGAGGCAGCTTTTCATACCAGGCAAACTCCTTTGCCAGGGCGCACACCTTTCCTACTATAATAATAGCCGGCGTCAAAATCCCCTGCCGCCTCACTTCCTCCTCCAGTGTGGCGACTGTGGCAACCACCCGCTTCTGCCCTGCTGTAGTCCCCTGCTGCAAAACCGCTGCCGGCATTTCCGGATCCATACCAGCCTGCAAAAGGGCCTGACAGATATCTCCCAGAGCAGTGACTCCCATCAAAAAGACCAGAGTGCCCTTCGTCCTCACCAGGGCCTCAAAATCAATGTCATACTCTGCCCCCTGTTTTTTATGCCCTGTGATAATGTGTACAGAGGAGGTAAAATCCCGGTGGGTCACCGGTATTCCATTGTAAGCCGGCACTGCCACCGGGGAAGTGACTCCCGGCACGATCTCATAGGGAATCCCTTCTTTTGTCAGCAGCTCCAGCTCCTCTCCCCCCCGTCCGAAAAGAAAAGGATCTCCGCCCTTCAGCCGCACCACCTGGTATCCCTTTTTTGCCTCTTCCACCAAAAGCTGGTTGATCTGCTCCTGGGGCATGGTGTGATGGGAAGCTCGTTTTCCCACATTGATGCACCGGGCAGTATCCGGAATCCTGGATAAGACTCCCTGGCCTACCAGACTATCATAAACTACTACTTCTGCTCTTTGCAGCGTCTTAAGCCCTTTCAGAGTAAACAGGCCGATGTCACCCGGTCCTGCGCCTACCAGCCAAACTTTTCCTGTACTCATGCCTTTCTTCCATCCTTCCTGCGCTTCTCTCTCCGCACTTTCTGAGATTTCCCCACACTTCCTGCGCTTCTTTTTCTTCAGGCTTCTGTGCCTTCCGCGCATCTTTCCCTTTACACTTTCTAAAATTTCCTGCACGCTTCCTGAAGCTGCTTTGCCAGGGCAATTCCCAGCGCCTCCGCATCCCGCTTCTTCCCTGTAATCCTGCCCTTCTTATAATTTTCTGTCTCTTCCTCATAGTACAGCCCAAGGAGACTCAGTTCTTCTCCCTGGATCCTTCCATGTGCTGCTACCGGCGAGGAGCAGCCTCCATTGAGATACCGGACAAAGGCCCGCTCTCCCAGGGCAGCATAATAACTATCCTCATCCTGGTATCCATCCAAATAGGATACATCCGCCCCTGCTCTTGCCTGCACTGCCAGAATTCCCTGTCCCGCCGCAGGGATCATCTCCTCCGGTTCAAAATACCGGAAGATCCGATGTTCCAGGCCAAGGCGTTTCAGTCCTGCCGCTGCCAGTATCAGGGCACTGTACTCTCCCCGATCCAGCTTTGCCAGCCTGGTCTGTACATTTCCTCTCACACTCTTGCAGGTAAGACCGGGATACAGCTCCCTTAACTGAAGGATCCTTCTCCGGCTGGAACATCCCACAGGCTTTGATCCATCCAGCTCCTCTGTCCCTTCCGGAAGTACCAACACATCCCTGGGGTCTTCCCTCCTGGAAAAAGCCACCAGCGGCAGCTCCTGGGGCACCTCCATGGGCATATCCTTCAGGCTGTGCACGGAAATGTCGCTTTTGTGTTCCAGCAGCGCCAGATCCAGTTCCTTTACAAACAGCCCCTTTCCGCCAATCTGATCCAGGGTCTTGTCCAGGATCTTATCGCCTGTAGTTTTCATGGTAAGGATCTCTACCTCCAGGCCGGGTCTGTGACTTCGGATATAGTCCTGCACCTGCTGACTCTGTACCACAGCCAGTCTGCTCTCCCGGCTTCCGATTACTACTTTTTTCATTTCCGTTTCTCCTTGCCTTCTAAAAAATTCTGGATTTCCCGGCGGATCTGCTTTACCTTCTTATGATCCTTTCCGCCTCCGTTAATCCCTATGACAATAGGCTCCTCCTCTATGACTGCCGGAAAATGAAAATCACACTTTTTCTGATCACTGGCTGTATTCACCAGAATCCCCAGCGCTTTGCATTCTCTGTAGATCTCATCGTTTACCGTTTCGTCATCCGCGGCAGTCAGTACCAGATCCGCCCCCAAAAGATCTTCCTTTTCATAAACCTTTTCCCGATAAGTCAGGACCCCCTCTCCGGCCAGTGAGAGGATCCTGGAAGAGGCTTTGGGCGCAATCACCAGAAGCTCCCCGATAAAAGGCAGCAAAGTTTCCACCCGCCGGGAGGCGATCTTGCCTGCACCGAACACTACACACTTCTTTTGGGTCAGATCCATAAACAGCGGGAAATATTTTTTCTCACTCTTCATACAGCCGTTCCAATCCTTCCACGCAGGTAACAAATTCTCTGGGATCCAAAGCATCCCGGAGCCCGAAAATAATCTTATTTACCACATTTCCTGCCGCCTGATCCATGGCTTTCAGCAGCGCTTCCCGATCATGCTCCTCCATGGGTGTCTTCCTTAATATCTTCATAATGCGGAAGTTAAAATCCTCCACAGCCTCGGACTTAATCTCCTGAATCCTGGGTATCAATGCCCTCCCCTGATACCAGTTATAAAACTCCGCCAGCTCCTCCTTCAGGATGCCTCCTGCCTGTTCCATGCTTGCCTGCAGTTCCGGGGAGGAGGCATCGATCTTAAAGCTGTCAATATCATACAGAGTGATCCCCGGAAGTGTTCCGATCTCCGGTTCCAGATCCCTGGGCACAGCCAGATCGATGAGGATCAGTTTCTTTCTCAGCTCCACCTTTTCCAGCAGCTCTCTGGTAAGGGTATAATTGGGACTGGCTGTAGCGCTTACCACCAGATCACACTCCGGCAAAAATCCCATGCGTTCTCCATAATTAATCCGGCTGCATCCCGGAGGAATGGTTACCATACCGCTCCGATACTGCCTCACCGTCACTGTCACCTCTGCCCCTGCCTCTTTCAAAGCCATGGCGGTCACCTTGCCCATCTCTCCATTTCCGATCACCATGCAGGTTCTTCCCTCCAGTTCATATCCCTGCTGCCCCAGCTTCTCAATAGCCTGATGGATTACAGAACTGTTTCCTCTGGAAAAGGTCACCTCTGTTTTCACTCGCTTTGCCCCTGTCACTGCTTTTCGAAACAGCACCTCCAGCACATTGTCTGTACAGTAAGCCTCCCTTGCCAGGGCCAGCGCATCCTTCACCTGTGTAATGATCTGATCCTCCGCCAAAATCTGAGATTTCAGCCCGCTGGTAAGATAAAATAAATGCTCCGCAGCCTCTGTTCCCTTCCGCTCAATGAAATACCGGCGGAACGCTTCCGGTTCTTTCTCCTTCTCCCTGCACAGAAATTCATAAAGAGAGCCCTGCCAGTCCTCTTTTGTGCTGGCCCAAAGCTCCATGCGGTTGCAGGTAGATAAAAGAACGCCCCCTAAGATCCCCGGTTCCTGCTTTAAATGTTCCAGCGCTTCTACAGCATTCTTTTTGGTAAAAGAAAACTGAGACCGGATATCTACGGACGCTCTGCTGTAGTCAATCCCTATCATGGATATACTCATGTATCTGTTCTCCCATATCTTCTGTTTCCTGGTTGTCATAACTGCCCGAAGCCTGATAAAATCTGTATCCGGTTAAAAAATCCCGGGCAGCTGTATTTTTCATCTTAGCATAGAATTGTATCCAGTGCAACTTTCTCTCCTTCCTTCTCCCTCCCAGATAAGGGAAGGAAAAACAGGAATGATTTCGGGGCCTGCGCACTGCTCTGGAATGCTCCCGCCAGGTTTCTGGAATGTTTTACTTTCTATCAGGAAAGTGTTCTTGACACGATTCCCGGATATGCTTACAATAACGGAGAATAACACCGATATACAACAGGCAGCCCCCTTGTACGCGGATGCTGCTTACGGAGGTAACTGTATATGTCAAATATGCCAAAAGAGAGAAAAAAAGGAATCCTGGCGGTAAGCTTCGGCACCAGCCATGCAGACACACGAAAAATAACTATTGATGCCATTGAAAAAGAGATGCAGAACGCTTTTCCAGACTATCCCCTCTATCGAGCCTGGACCAGTCAAATGATCATCAAAAAAATTAAAACCCGGGATCACCTGGTGATCCATACGGTAAAAGAAGCCCTGGAGCAAATGAAACAGGACGGAATCACGGATGTGCTGGTCCAGCCCACCCATATGATCAATGGAATTGAAAATGACCGGATGAAGGAGGATGCCCTGTGCTTTCAAGATTCTTTCTGCTCCATCTCCTTTGGAGACCCCCTTCTCACCAGCGAACAGGATACACTGGCTGTCATTGACGCTGTGGCAAATGAATTTTCCTTTTTAAAAAAGGAAGAAGCTCTGGTGCTCATGGGGCATGGAACCACCCATTTCGCCAACACGGTCTACGCGGCTCTTGACTATACCTTTAAAGATAAGGGGTATCCCAACATTTTTGTAGGAACTGTGGAGGCCTATCCTTCCATGGAAACGCTGTTGAAAATGGTAGCTTCCTACCAGCCTTCCAAAATTTATCTGTCCCCTTTTATGATCGTTGCAGGAGACCATGCAAAAAACGACATGGCAGGAGACGACCCGGAATCCTGGTACAGCCAGTTCCGCTCCCTTGGCTATGAAGTGGAGCCTGTCATCAAAGGGCTGGGAGAATACCCCCGTATCCGGAAACTGCTGGTAGAACATCTGGCCAGCCTGGATACTTTTTAGCTCCCGGCAATGGAAGCGTCCCGCTTAGATCCCCTCTAAATTTAATTGTATTTGCAGTTTATTTTGCAAAATCCACCAAAATACAGAGAAAATCGCAAAAAACTGCCGCTTTAACACAATAATGCTTGAAATTTTTTCCGGATTATGATACCGTTATTTTGAACTTTTTGAAAAAATAGAATAGAAAATGAGGGAGGAACTTGAATATGAAAAAATTAGTTCTGGCTGCTTTAACCGCAATGATCGCAGCTATTCCTGCAACTGCTGCTATGGCTGATGAGCTGCGTTTCACCACCGGTGGTGATCAGGGTACTTATTATGGTTTCGGCAGTGTACTGGCCGGTCAGGTAAGCGGCGCTACTGATACTGCTGTCACTGCCATCACTTCCGGCGGATCTCAGGCAAACATCGAAGCCCTGGAATACGGCGATGCTGAGCTTGCCTTTGTACAGTCTGACGTAATGTCCTATGCATATCAGGGAACCAATATCTTTGAAGGTTATCCGGTAGATACCTTTTCCACAGTAGCTGCACTCTACATGGAGCAGGTTCAGATCGTCACCTGCAATCCGGAAATCAAATCCGTAGCAGATCTGGCTGGAAAAAACGTTTCCATCGGTGCTGCCGGTTCCGGAGTTTATTTCAATGCCATGGATATCCTGGCTGCCTATGATCTGACAGAGGACGATATCAATCCCACCTACGAATCTTTCGGTGACAGTGTGGACAGCCTTCAGGACGGCAAGATCGATGCTGCATTCATCACCGCAGGCGCTCCCACCACAGCCGTTACCTCCCTGGGAACCTCCAAGGAGATCTATCTGGTATCTCTGGATAAAGAGCATATTGCAAAATTGATCGAGGCTTGCCCTTATTACAGCGAAAATGTAATCTCCGCTGACGTTTACGGTCTGAAAGAAGACACTGCTACGGTTGCCGTAGGCGCTGTTGTCATTGCCGGGGATGACGTATCCGAAGACGCTGTTTACGATTTTGTTTCTACTGTATACGAAAATGCAGAGGCCATTACAGCCGCACACGCAAAGGGTGCTGAGCTGAATCTGGAGTTTGCCGCATCTGTGACAGACGTTCCCTATCATCCAGGGGCTGCAAAATACTTCGCTGAAAAAGACATCGAGGTTCCGGTAAAATAATTTAGTCATATTTTAATAGACAATGGATACAAAAGGCTGAAGCGGTCTGTTCCTGCTTCAGCCTTTTTTAGAAAGGATATGGATATATGAGTGACTTGAAAAAGAATCCGTCCTCGCCGGAGCGTGTTTCTGATATCCAGGTGGATGTGGGCACTGCTGCTGACGTAGAGGCAATCATGAAAAAATACGACCGTGAATCAAACACCCGGGTCTGGGAGGGAAAACCAAAGCTTATCATCCGGTGGCTGATGATTTTCTTCTCCCTCTACAGTATGTGGGTCACCCTGTTCGGGAGTATGCTCCGGGAACAGCGGCTCACCATTTTCCTTGCCTGGATCCTGGTGATCGGCTATCTGACCTTCCCCATAAAAAAAGGCGATACCAGAGTAAACCATATGCCCTGGTACGATGTGCTCCTCATGGGTGCCGGCGCGTTCGGACTGCTCTATTTTGCATTTAATGCCCAGGACATCATCAAATTGGCTACCCGGGTCACCAGAGATCCCTTTATGGTAGTGATCGCCATCCTCTCCATCCTCTCCATGATGGAGCTGTGCCGACGCAGTGTGGGAATCCCCATTCTCTGCGTAGTGGGTGTGCTTTTGATCTATACCTTTTCCAATGTACGTTTCGGAAAAGTAATTTATGATCTGTTTTATACCACCTCCGGTCTGATGAACACGCCGGTGGATGTATGCGCAAAATATATTATGATCTTTATCATCTTCGGAGCCTTCCTGGAACGGACAGGCATTGCCAATGTGTTTATTGACTTTGCAAACTGCATCGCCGGCTCCTTCGCCGGAGGCCCCGCTAAAGCAGCCGTAATCGCCAGCGCCCTGGAGGGTATGGTATCCGGCTCTTCCGTGGGAAACACCGTCGGTTCCGGTTCCATCACCATTCCTCTGATGAAAAAGCTGGGATATCGGCCGGAATTTGCCGGTGCCGTAGAGGCAGCCGCCTCCACCGGCGGCCAGATCATGCCCCCCATCATGGGTGCCGCAGCCTTCCTCATGGCAGAGTATATGGGTGTTCCCTACTCTGAGGTTGCCATGCGTGCCATCCTGCCTGCAGTGCTTTACTTTACCGGCATCTTCATTGCCGTTCATCTGGAAGCAAAAAAACTGGGGCTGAAGGGCATTCCAAGAGAAGAGCTGCCCAAAATGCGGCATCTGATCAAAAAAGTATACCTGCTGGCTCCACTGGTGATCCTCATCGCTTTGGTTGGTTCCAACACCCGTACCATGCAGTTCTCTGCTTCTGTTGCCATCCTGGCTACCATCGTGGTAGGACTGTTTAACAAGGAAAACCGGGTCAGCCTGACCAAGATCATGGATGCCCTGGAAGCAGGTGCCAAGGGGACCATCACTGTGGCTGTTGCCTGTGCTATGGCAGGTATCGTAGCCGGCTGCATCACCTCCACCGGGCTTGCCTCCAAGCTGATCACCACCATTGTATCCATCTCCGGCGGAAAGGCCCTGATCGCCCTGGTACTTACCATGCTCTGCTGTATTGTCCTTGGCATGGGTGTTCCTACCACTGCCAACTACTGTATCATGGCTGCTACCTGCGCTCCCATCCTGGTAAGCCCGGAAATCGGGATCAATGTGGTTGCTGCCCATTTCTTCGTATTTTACTTCGGCATCGTGGCAGACATCACACCCCCGGTAGCCCTGGCTGCCTACGCAGGAAGCGCCATTGCCAAAGCCTCGCCTATGAAGACGGCCCTAAGCGCCACCAGGCTGGCTATCGCCGCCTTCATCGTACCTTATATTTTTGCCCTGGATCCGTCCATGCTGTTTATCAATACCACTCCGGTTCAGGTAGTGATCATCTGTATTACGGCTTTCCTTGGTATTTTTGCAATTTCCTCTGCCCTGAGCGGTTATCTGAAGTGTTCCATGAGTGCTCTGGTTCGCGCCCTCAGCTTCGGCGCAGGACTTTGCCTGATGATTCCTGGTACGGTAACAGACACCGTAGGCATTGCGCTGTTCGCTGTCGTATACCTGATCCAGACGGGGACTGCAAAAAGAAAAACTGCTTAGCAAAGTTTCATCCAAAGACTTTTCTTAGGGAAGAAACTACATTTTCATAAAAAATAAACGGGCTGCCTCAGCTTGATCCTGATGGTTTCTCGGTGTATTTTCGGAGAAAAATCACCCGAAAGTGTACCTCAGGATACATGCTTCCGCAGCCCTATTTTTATCTTATTTCTGCAATGCAGCAGCTCCCTGCAATCCAGCTTCTCTGCTTTTTTGCCAGCTCTTATATGACTTATTTATCTCTGTTCCAGTTTCTAAAACGCCTGTGCATGGGCAAAGCTATTGTTTCCCCATAAGCGCCCCACATATATCCTCACATGGGAGTCCCCACTTCGATCAGATTGCCGTCCGGATCGTAAAACCTCAGCACCTTCTGTCCCCAGCTGTGGGTGATCAGGCCATGAACATACTGAACGGAAGGGTACAATTTCTTCAGCTTTTCTGCAAATTCCTCTATATCCGGCTCCTCAAAATACAGCTCGCAGGAATTGCTTTTTTGAATAATATCCTTTCCCAGAAATTCCCTCCAGATCGTTTCTTGCTGGAGCACGAGACCTTCTGTCAGGATCATATTGCCCTCCTGGTCAAGCACTGTGTCCAGACCAAACAGGTCATGATAAAATTGCCTGGATTTTTCAATATCCTTCACAACAATCAAAATATTTTTTAATCTCATATTTCTTTCTCCCCTTTCCTTTTCGCGCTCCATGAACCTTCCTTTTGTTCTCTATACAATTTTATTTTGCTCTCCTGGTGCCATTTCATTCCAAAGCGTGGATCCAGGAATTAATCGTCTGTTTCCATCTATTATAAAGTATTTTATAAAGCACAGCAACTGCATCAAGCGTGTTGCCGTATATTCCTAAAATAGCGCTCAGCAGGATGGCATCCGCATTACTGTCATAATTTTTGTATTGTTTTATACACGAAACAATATTCCTTAACCTAATCCGGTATACTGTCCCTCACGCACAGCGCACCAGAGGATGTCAAGTCATTGCTACAAAAAATATGCGGCTTTTTTCCACGAAAATGGCTTAAAACCGCATATTTATGTATGGAGGACGTTATATAGTTGTCACAAAGCAGGTAGGGAGGATGTAACGTCATTGTCACTATTCATACAGCAACAAATGTCGCATTATTACCACAATAACGAACCTCTCAAATCAAGCTTAGTGAAACTTAGCAAAACTTAAATTATGCCCAATATGGAATATACTTTTTATATCTTGGTGCAGTATCCGGATCCATTACTTTAATATATCCACCTTCAACAGCACTGGTAAGAAGTCTCGACGCCTTGGCCTTCTCTTTTTCTCCCAGTCCAAATATTTTTCGAATATCCGAATTAGAAATCCCTTCAAAATTGACATATGCCAGACACGCCTGCATATAACAAGTCCGCATCCGATCTTCTTTCGTTGTTAATTCAAATGATACTTTTGCAAACAATATTGCTTTTGTGAATTGGTTGTTCTGATTTTCAATTCTCGGAGCAAGCAGCTCATTTTTACCAGTTGCTTCAACAATCTTATCATAACCACTTCCACGTTCCTCGCAAATACCACATTTGTGCATAAAACCGGCAATATTTTCATTTCTGGATACTGGCACCGAGTCTACGATTCTTTCAATTGCCACCAATGGTGCTCCGGCATTTGAAAACTCAATACGATTTTTAAACACCTCCACCATTGGATTCGTCCCCCTTTGCTGAAGATCCTGATGTATCATAGCATTTGCTAGCAACTCACGTATAGCAATTTCGGGAAAGCTGACAACAGATTTTCTTGTAGCTTCTACAATGACTTCTTCTTGTGGAATAATTGTCATAATATACTGCACAATTTCTTCATGTGAAAATGCGTAGCCTGAACAAAATTCTTTTTCTCTTATAGCATCCAACCTGGAATTTTCTTTATACCATATCACTCTAACAGTTCTTCTATGCAAAGTTTCAAATTTCTTCAAATCTTTTGCAATCATCAATGCACCCATATTCGTGATATCCCATGTACCGGCATCATTTTTCTTAATAAACTTTTCATGTTGCAGGTCTTCTAATACCTTATCTCGATTTCTCGGGATTGGCATTTCAAGTTTGTCATAATACTTAGAATAATCCAGTAATGACACCATTTCATCCTCATCCAAATTACCCATTGCAATTCGCAGTTCATATGGTATAGAATCAAATGTTCGCCATAACTCTCTTTCTTTATCCGGATACTCTTTTAAATTCTTTTTGTTCGTTCCAATTCTTATATATTCCCCGCCAGCAAACTGCACCGGTTGTTTTTCTGCACAGGGAATCTCCATCAACACAACTGTGCCTTCATCCATCGGAACTTCAAAAAATCGGAAATTAATCCTTGGTGAAAGCATCTTTGAAAGCCATGCTTCCAATTCTTCATTCCCCTTTTTCATTTTGCGATACTGAAATTCAGTACCTACAATTTTGTGTGTTGTATCATCCACGCCCCAAACTAAATAAGCTTTCGGTCGTTCGCACAATGGCTTAAAACCGCATATCTCTGTATGGAGGACGTTATATAGTTGTCCCAAAGTAGGTGGGGAGGATGTAACGTCATTGTCACAAATTTCTATCCTTTTTATCTGCTCTGCTGTGTTCAGAACATTCAATTGATATTCAGCAATTTCCTGTAAACTCTTAAATCGTTCTTCTTTCCTTTTTCCTTCTCTGATCATCTGTGCATTATGAGATTCCAGATTAGAAAGTACCGTCAATTCATTAATGGTGGCAAAATCTCTGACAGTATTCTTTTTTCCAATTCTGGATTGGCTTCTCTCCATGCTTTCGCTGTAAATCTAAACAATGCTACATTTAATATATCCGCCTCTTCTGCATATGTCAGCCATTGCAGATTTTTCCTGTAATTCATTTTCGGAAGCAAATAATTTTTTACTGCATCTGTCTGAATCAGATAATTATTTTTACTGAGGAAACGTTTCGCATTCCATTCCATCTGTTTTGATTTATTTTCTTCTTCCTTCAAGCGTTGGAATTCCTTTATCAGATATAATTTAAATACTGGACTAATTGCAGATGCAAATTCAAAAGCAATATCTTTATGAGCATATGTACCGCCATATTTTCCACGTTTTACATATAATCCTATAGCGTTTGTTTTATTAATCCACTCTGCGGTACTTAATACAAAGGTATGCAAACCTGCTTCGGATTTAAAGTGGTCGAATTCGACCACTTTAAAATCAGGGTTATAAATTAATTCCCACGTTCCTAAAAATTCTAACGTATTTCTATTTCGCAACCAGTTTTTAATAACATCTGCACTACGCAATTCTCCTGATTTTGCTTTCGCAATATCTGTAATGCAAATATAATCATCCAGCTCTTCTTTTAAAATCGAAACTGATATATTTTGTACTTCAATTATTTTATTCTTCACTCTCTTCTGCCTTTCTATTTTCTGTAAAATTACCCATTTTTATCCTGTAAGCTAACAGTCTGAAAACATAATCTGGCATTTTTCTTGTTCCTCTTTCCCATTCTGTCACAGTTCTATAAGGAATACCAAAATACTCGCAAAATTCTTTTCTATTCATTCCCGTACTTTCCCGTAATTCTTTTACTTTATCTTTTATTGCCATATTCTCTCCCCTTTAGTATTTACACATTGTGTATATATTGTAACATACTTTTCTTATAGCTACAATATTTGTTTTTTACTCTGGCAGACTGTCCCTCACGCACAACGTCCCCCACCCCACCTGATCATTGGGCCACTGGTCAAAGCCCGGCAAAATTCTTGCCCCCTTCTGAAGATATGCTTTTACCTTTTCTCCGTACAAGTAGGAATCATTTCCGGCAGTGATCCCCCACTGCATTAAAAGGGCAGAGGCCGCTGTCACAAACGGGGCGGCAAAGGAGGTTCCAGTCACCGGAGCATAACCGCCCCCTGCTGCTGGCGCTGTAATATTTACTCCAGGCGCAGACAGATCCGGCTTGATCTTCTCCGGATACCTGGTGTATCCCCGTCCGGAAAAGGCGGCGTAGGCCATACGGGAAGAATCGTAAGCCCCCACAGTAATGACTTTTTCCGCTGTAGATGGAATGGTCAGCGTAACCTGGGGAGAAGGACGGAGAAACCCGGTTCCTTCATTTAAAACCTCCTGCCCCGGCAGCCACATATCATACGCCCCCCAGCGGATCTTACCGGGAGTCAGCTCCAGTTTCCAGATTCCGGAGTCAATATATTTTCCCACAGGCAGGAAATCCAGATAGATCTCCTGATTGGTGCTGTAGGGAACCGGCATGCCGTAATAGACAAGAATCTCCGTATTTCCCATCCGGTATCGGCTGATGCCCGGATCCCCGGGAATACGGCCGGAAGGCTGCAGAAGAACTCTCTGCCCCTTTGGATGGATCAGTGCGAGTTCCATCTCATCCCCATAATTTTTCCAAAGCTGAAGATTCAGGGTCGGTTCAAAGGCCGCCACTGCCAGTTCCGTCTCCTGTATCTCCTCTTCATTCATGTTTCCGGACACATGCCCTCTCCCTTCTCCCTCATTTCCTGCTCCGGTTACAATCACATTTTTCCATACACCTGCCATCTCGTTCATATAAGTCTCCAGCAGAGAGGTTCCGGTGTGAGAACCATACACATTTCCAAAACTCAAATTAACTGCCACCGGCTTCCCCTCCTTGCGGGCCGTCCTTATGACATACTCCAGTCCCTGCATGAGCTGGGTCGTCCTGGGAAAATCCCCTTCCCCCGGTGTGCCAAGCTTTACCACCAGCAGATCGCTCTTAGGCGCGCCGCCTCGAAAACGACCGCCGGAGGCATTTCCATTCCCCGCAGCAATTCCCAAAACTGCAGTTCCATGACCGCTGCCATCTATACTTGGCACCACCTCATATCCCGCCGGCCGACTGCCCCTGGCCAGAGCAGCATTGATGGTTTCTCTTGAAAATTCGGTTCCCCCCTGGAACCCTTCCGGCGCAGATCCTGTATCTGCTGTTTGATCCCAGATACTTAAGATCCTGGTAGTTCCGTCCTGGTTCCGGAAATCCGGATGAAAATAGTCTACACCAGAATCCAAAACAGCCACGATCACCCCCTGTCCCTCCAGCGTTCTGTCTCCCTCTGTTCCCTCCGTTTCCGGGAGCCCCAAAAAGCAGGAGTCTGCTTTTCCCCGATTCACAGCAAAAAACAGCTGTTTGGGCTTTTCAATGTACTGCACCTGAGGCAGAGCTGCCAATTCAGAAATACGTTTTTCCGGTATCCGAATGATCCCGTAGCCAAAAGATAACGGGATCAGCCCCTCCAGCCCTTCCAGTTTTCCCATTTCGAAAGCTTCCTGATCGAATTTAATGATCAGCTCCCAGGTATTCTCCTCAGGCTCATATCCCACTTCCAGATTTAAAGATTTTTCCCGCTCCTCCTTTGTAGCATCCAAAGCCAGATTCAGAAGATTTTCTATTTTTTCATTTTCCATACACTTCCCCCCTTTTCTATACATATGCCTCTCCTGCCAAACGGCCTCTTATCTTCCCTGATACCTGCCTGGAAAAGGAAGCCCGCCAAATCCCTGTCCCTTTCCGTATGATCCCTCTTATCCCTTACAGACCGGCTGGATATAAGAAACAGAGGCTGCCCTTCCCTAAGAAATTTTTAATAAAAATCCCGTGGAATCTTCATTGCCGTTTCTCATGGGCTGTGCTAAACTAAGAGCATCTGGTACATAACATAATTACAGTTTCCGGCCCTTGTTTTGGCTGGAGCGAAAGAGAAAAAGGGGAGTTACAAATGAACGAACAGTATGATGATGACATGGATTACCAGCGTCAGGCTCAGGAACGCCGGCTGCGCAGACAAAAAAGAAGACGCCGGGAGCGCAACATGCGGATTGCCGTATTTGCGGGGCTGCTGATCCTTATTTTAGCAGTGGCCGCACTGATCTTTACCGTTGTATCTAAACGGAACAGCATCTCTGCCTCAGGGGATCCCGGAACAAACGGATCAAACGGCGGAGCCGGACAGATCACCCAGCTTCCTCAGACGGAGGCCCCAACAGAGGCTCCTGCCTCTCCGGCTACAGAAGCTGTCACGGAAGCTTCCCAAGAAGCCCCCGCGCAGACAGAATCTGCCCAGGCCGGTGAGGATGTTCTCAGCCAGGCCAGGCTTCTGGAGGCCGGTTATGACTATGACGGCGCTATCCAACTGCTGAAGTCTGTACCCGGCTATGAAACAAATGCCGAGATCACCGCTGCTATCAGTGATATCGAAACAGCCAAAAATGCCTGCGTGGCAGTGGATGTAAACACAGTGCCTCATATATTCTACCATTCTCTGGTGAATGATCCCTCCAGAGCCTTCAGTGCGGAATATATGGGAAGCCAGTTTTCCGCAGACGGCATGAATGCCTGGATGACCACTGTGGATGAATTTGACAAGATCACCCAGCAGATGTACGACAACGGATATGTGTTTGTACGACTGAGGGATCTGGTGGTGGAGACTACTGATGAAAACGGAAACGTTCACTTTGAACCAAACACCAACCTGCTGCTGCCTCCTGACAAAAAACCGGTGGTGCTTTCTGTAGATGACTTAAGCTACTATCACTCCTATGAATCTGCCAGCTACCCGGACAAGCTGGTGCTGGATGAGAATGGAAAGGTGAAATGCCATTATATAAAACCGGACGGCACGGAGGAGATCGGAGACTTTGATGTGGTTCCCCGGCTGAATACTTTCCTGGAGGAACATCCGGATGGCGCTTACAAGGGAGCCAGAGGTATGATCGCCCTTACCGGCTATAACGGGGTTTTCGGCTACCGTACAGACACTGACTATAAAACCAGACAAAATCTTATGGATGATCAGGCCAAGTGGCTGGAAGAGCATCCGGATTTCGACTGGGATGCAGAAGTTGCTGAGGCAACAAAAATTGCTGAGGCCATCAAGGAAAGCGGCTGGGAATTTGCCAGCCATACCTGGGGACATCTCAGCGTTACAGGCAAAACAGTGGATGCCTTAAGGACCGACAATGAAAAGTGGGTGAACACGGTACAGAACATCGTAGGCCCGGTGGACACCATCATCTTTGCCCATGGCAACGATATCGGTTCCTGGGAAGGATACAGCTCCGACAATGAAGTATATCAGTACTTTAAGGGAGCTGGTTACAACTTCTACTGCAATGTGGACGGTTCAGTTCCCTATTGGGTTCAGATCACCGGAGATTATGTGCGTCAGGGACGTATCAATCTGGACGGCTATATGCTGTATCAATCCAGCCAGGGCAATACCACCGTGCTGGATCAGATGTTCACTGCTTCTCAGGTATTTGATTCCCGAAGACCCACTCCTGTAGTGGCAAATGGAGAAGCCTAAAAAATGCGTGGTGCCGGAGATGAAATCCCCGGCACCACTTTTCAATACTCTCAGGGAGTGTCGTAAAATACAAATCCCAGCGGATTTTCGGTAATTCTTTCCCGGAAAACTGGTCAGTCTTCGGAGAAAGATCACCCGAAAGGATACCGCCGGAGATTTTTTACAACACACCCTTTTTTATTTACTTTTGTTTATTTTTCCTGAGCATTATCCATCAGCTTCAGCATCTCCAGCACACTGCGGAAACTGCAGATGGTATTACGCTCTGCCCATCCTATATCTCCCTGCCAGGTGGCATTCTGACGATACTGAACATAAATGACAAACGTAGCCAGATTCCCGCGATACTGTAAAAGCTCCCGCTGCTCCTGAAGTTTTTTCGGTTTCTGCCCTTTTTCTGCTGAAACCGGCTTCGGGCAGTAGACCCGCAGTTCCACTGCTGACTGAGGATAATCCAGATCATCCATCAGGCACTCCATCATCTTTATCAGCTGATATTCATTTTCAAACCGCTGTTCTTCCTTATGATAGCAGTCATACAGCCTGCCCCTGCTATCATTGCCGTCTCTGGCATCCACACAAACTACCATCAAATTCGGAGCAGACCAATTCATCCGTTCAAAATCTCTGGAACTCATGCACTTACCTCGCCCATCTTATACACTCTCCGCATCCTGCCACATGTTCTCGCTATTTTGAAATCTCCTGACCTGGTTATCCATATCCTGCCCCATCTCAGCTACCGAAGCAATGTAATAGTCTACACGATAGTCGCTTTTCCTTACACGCCTTCCGAATGCATTGTCAATTCTGGAGGATACTTTTACACAGTTTTCCTGACTGATCCCCGGCAGCATTACCAAATACTGTGTCTGATTATATCTGGTATAAAAGTCACCTCTGCGCAGAACCGTCATAATGGATTCCTGAAGATAAATCGAGACATCCTTCTCTCTCTGCTCTTCCATCTCCTGATCTTTGGTATTTCGCAATGTACAAAGCATAATGTACACGGACATCCCGTTTCGCTCCATCATTCTGCTGATGATGTGATAAATATCTACGAAACTTGGGAAGGTGCAGTAATATGCGCCGGGAATCCTTTCTCTCTCCCGAAGTCTCTGCTTAATGTCATCAATGACTCCCGCTGACTGAGAAATCCGCTCTCCCATGATCCGTGAACGCTTCAGCATCTCCTGGGAAGGAGATAAACCCAGCTCATCAAAAAACAGCCGCGTAGTCTTTTCGTAAATGCTCATAGCCTCCCGGTATCGTGACATGGCAATCAAACTGTCGATCTGCCACAGCGCCCAGTTCTCAAGGGGATAGATCTCTGCTGCAGTTGTGGAAAGCTGGAGTATCTCTTCGTATCGTTTCTCCTCCATAAGCCAACGGCATACTGCCTCCAGACTGGCCGCATATCGCTTCTGATATTCCACATTTTTCACTGCCGCCCAGTCTTCTCCCAACATATTCGGCAAAAATTCTCCGGAATACAGTCGGCAGGCTTCCAAAAGGATATCCATCCTCTTTGCCCTGTCCTCCACAGTCTTTGCCTGCTCCAACAGTTCCTTAAATTTCAGAGCATCTACCTCTGTTAAAATCTCCGGATTCCATCGGCAGACACCGCCTTTAATGATAATGCTTTTGTCTCCGGGAATTCCTACAGACATCAGCTGTTTTCTCAGCCGGAAGATCGTATTATTCAGGCTGGCGTTCTTATTCTCCACTTCTTCCCGTCCGTACAAAGCATCCATCAGGCTGGACTTTGCAATTCCCTCGGTCTTTGTTCCCAATAGAAGAATCTGCAAAAGCTGTGTAGCCTTTGACGTAATATTCCGGTCTAACACAATCTCTTTTTCTTCATATTGGAGGGCAAAGCCTCCAAACATTCTTACCTTCAGTATCTTCTCTGACATCCCTACATCTACCCACTTTTTTGATGTATTTTAATCAATTATACAATTGATAGTATAGCATATCTGCAAAGTGTCATGCAACAATTTTCCCGAAAAAGCCTGTTCTGCAAGGGATTCTTTCCCTTTTCCCAAACGTTCTCCGCCAGGCTTCCTTCTGTTTCCCCTGCCCCTGAACAACCGTCAAAAAAACGGAACCGGCGCTTTCCCTGATCCTGCTGCAAGCTCTCTCATGGGGAAGCATCCGTTTCCGCTGTTTTTCTTATTCTGCCACTGCTTCTGTAGTCACTTCTGTGGTGTCCTCAGCCGCACCTTCGGTCTGAGCATTTTCGGTCTCTGCCTCTGAAGCCTCTTCTTCCAAAGCTTCTGTCTCTGCCTCTGATAAACCCTCCGTCTCTTCCGCTAATGCCTCAGTGGCTGCTTCTGTCTCCTCTGCCTCTTCGATCACCGCATTATCGCTGATCATCTCCATGGTTTTTTCCATTATCAGGCTGATCTCTACCGTGGGACGGTCAAAATCTTCTTTAAACTGTTCTACCGTAGGATAGCCATAGCTGGACGCATACTCTTCGCAGCCGGCCTCATACTCTTCTTCGGATACGGTGATCCCTTCCGTCTCAGCAATCGCTTTTAAAATCAGCTCCTGCTGAATGCTGCTCTTAATATTCTGCAGCAGCACCTCATCAAACTGCTCCTGTGTCATACCATAGGCGGCAACCAGATCGGATAAGCTCATTCCGCTGTCATTTGCAGCCTGGATATAGGAATTCTTGATGGAAGCCATGGCAAAATCCACCAGTTCCTGAGGATAGTCATTCACTGTACAGGTATTATATACCTGAGTCATGATCTCATTATACACCTGATATCTCTGATCCTCATCAGCCAGCGTTTCCCGGATGGACTCTTTGTACTCATCCACAGTGACATAGGCCTCCTCACTGAGAACGGCAGCCAGATCATCTGTCAGCTCCGGCATGATATAATTTACAGTCACCGTAAATACCACTGCCTGTCCTGCCAGATCTTCGCTGGGATAATTCTCCGGGAACGTAAGATCCAGATCTACAGTCTCCCCTGCTTTTACTCCAATAAGACCATCCTCAAAGCCATCAATAAAGGAATCCGACCCAATCTTTAAATCTGCTCCCTGAGCGGTTCCTCCTGCAAAAGCGACTCCGTCCTTCTTTCCTTCGTAATCAATATTTACCAGGTCTCCGTTCTTCACGGTTCCCTCTGTGTCATACAGCTCCTTTGCCTGGATCTCTGCGTTCACAGAAGATTCCACATCTGCATCCGACACATCCTTAGGCTCTACCACAATACTCAATCCCTTGTACTCACCTACTGTCACATAATCAGTAGCTGTGTAATCAGGGCGCTCTCCAAGCTCCACCAATTCATCGGAACCAGCTTCCGGTGCTTCTGCAGCAGACTCCGTAGTTTCCTCCAGCGCTTCTGTGGTTCCTTCTGCAGCTTCTGTATTTTCTTCCGGTGCCTCTGTGCTCCCTTCTGCGGCAGCCTCAGTAGTTCCTTCTGTCTCCTCCGCTGACTCTGTCTTTACGTCAGTCTCCGTCTCTACAGCTGCTGTGGAAGCTTCCGTAACAGCCTCAGTCTCCGGTGCTTTTTTCCCGCAGCCTGCAGCTAAAAGTGCGGTTCCAAGAAGTACTGCCATCATTGCTTTTCTTTTCATCTTACTACATCCTCTCCGTTTATTTCCCACATACGTTTATGCCGTTCCCTCGTTCTCCGGCATCTTACTTTCCGGATCGCTGCGCAGCCATAGCTGGCTTCTGGCAAAGGAGAAGCGATTTGCTCCCTCCGGCCGGCGTAAGGTCAGGGAATATTATATCATATCTTTTCTCTTTCTGCACTAAAAAGAAAATTAAAATTATTGCACTTTCCTAAAAAGAATGATAAAATGAAATGCGGTACACTAAGAAGGGAAAGAGGAGGTACAGATTCATCATGGATACATTTCTGAAAGTTTTACTGATTATCCTGGTCATATTAGTCATCGCCCTGGTTGTTCTCTATTTCGTCGGCAGACGGTTGCAGAAGAAGCAGGCGGCACAGCAGGAGCAGATGGAAGCTGCAAAGCAGACCGTCTCCATGCTGATCATAGATAAGAAAATGATGCCTATCAAACAATCCGGTCTTCCTCAGATGGTGATCGATCAGACTCCCAAGCTGATGCGCCGCTCCAAGCTGCCCATCGTAAAGGCCAAGGTCGGTCCCAAGATCATGACTCTTGTGGCAGATGCCAAGGTTTTTGACATCATTCCTTTAAAGAAAGAAGTCAAAGCTGTAGTCAGCGGCATCTACATTATGGATGTAAAAGGCATTCGCGGTCCTCTGGACGCACCGGCTCCCAAGCTGAAATTCTGGGCAAGGCAGAAAGCCAGATTTTCCAGAAAGAAAAACAAATAATATCCTGTGAAAAAAGACTTCCCCTTCCATCTTTCCAAGGACATCCCATGATTTTCCTGGCAAGATGGAAGGGGAAGTTTTTTAAGCTTCTTTAATATAAAATATACAAAAACCGGTTCCCTCCGTGTTCGGACAAACCGTTTTCCCTCATTTGCAAAGGGGATTTTCAAAATCGAATTTTTTCTGCAGACAACTATGCACGCTCCACACTCCTGCGCGCTTCCAAACAGTTCCGGAAACATAGGATTCCTACGCCCTACTGCCTGGCCAAAAGATATCTGCACAATTCCGTCTTTTCCGGAATACTTTCCTCAAAGATCACCCTTCCCTCTTTGGATTTATCCCGTTTTAGATCCATCTGGATCAGCCTGCGCCGCAGCTCTCTGGCGGTTCCGGCGCTGCCGTCTATGATGTGAGGATCTGAGCCAAGCACATTCCGAATGGCCTTTTTCAGAAAAGGATAGTGGGTGCATCCAAGCACCACCGCATCCAGTTCTTCCGCCAGATAGGGTGCCAAAAGCTCCTTTAAATAGCTTTCCACCTCTTGTCCCTCTATTTTCCCGTTCTCCACATATTCCATCAGCCCCGGACAGCCCACTGGGATCACAGTTGCCTCAGTTTCATACTGATGCATCAGACTCTGGAATTTGTTGGCCTGCACGGTCATAGGTGTAGCCAGCACCAGAACCCTTGCCTCCTTTTTTTCCATCACTGCAGGTTTGAGAGCAGGTTCAATCCCTACTACCGGAATCTCTGTGTACACCTGGCGAAGCAGGGTGATAGCCGCGCTGGTGGCTGTGTTGCAGGCCACTACGATAGCCTTGATACCTTTCCCGGCCATATAAGCTACATTCTCCAATGTAAGCTTCTGGATCTCCTCCAGAGTTTTTGTTCCATAGGGCGCATGAACAGAATCTCCAAAAAAGTAAAAATTTTCCTCCGGCATCAGCCGTACCATCTCCCGGAGCACACTGATTCCGCCCACTCCGGAGTCAAAAACTCCCACAGGCAGTTCTCTCTTATCCATAATTTCCCCCTAAAACAGATGCGTCTGGCTTCCGTTCTTCGGCCGCACCGTAACATCAATGGTGCAGTCAGCCAAATGCTCATAATTAATCTCTAACGCATAATCCACCTTCACCGCGATCTGCTCCTCTGTCTCCTTCATAGACACACTGGTGGCAGCGATTCCTACCAGCAGATTACCAAAAGGTGTATCGTAATAGGTCATATTCTTTTTCTGCTCCTCAAAAACCATGTGGGTATTGGTCAGCCCCTTTTTGGTAACCTCCATGCAGTTTTCCCGCAGCTTGATCAAATTTTTTGTTGTTCCTTCCAGCCCCTCAGAGACCTCATCATACTGAATATAGTGCATATCCCCCCGTTTGTAATATTTTCCGGGAATGATCACTTCCACTTCATCCTCTGAATCCTCTCCCAGGGACTGCAGTCCCCGGATACTCACCAAAATATCTTTTGTCATTTCCATTCCTCCCTGGAAAGCCCTGCGGCTGAATCACAACAAACCCTAAAACAGCAGCGGCTCTCCCTCTAAAAATCCATATTTCACAGGAGTCTCCTCCAAAAATTCTGCCCTTCCGCTGGTTCCCTCTGTCACAGCTTCCCGAAGCTCCTTCACATCCTCCTGAGGCACCAGTGTCTCCACCTCCACCACGTCTGTGTATTGAGAATCCGTAATGTGAAGTCCTCTCTGTCCAAGCAGATACTGGATCTTTCCGATCCCATTATAATCTGTACGGATTTTCAAAAGAAATCCCTGGCGCTTATCCAAAATGCAGCTTTGCGTCAGCCCCTCCTGGACTGATCTTGAATAAGCCCGCACCAGCCCTCCTGTGCCCAGCAGAGTGCCTCCAAAATACCGGGTTACCACCACAGCCGCATTGTGTATCTCCTGTCCCAGCAGCACATCCAGCATGGGGCGTCCTGCTGTTCCCTGGGGTTCTCCGTCATCGCTGCACCGCTGCAGTTCCTGGCGCTCTCCCACCACAAAAGCCCAGCAGTTGTGGGTGGCATCCCAGTATTTTTTTCTGATCTTCGCAATAAATTCCAGTGCTTCCTCTTCAGATTCCACCGGTTCCACAGTAGCTATAAAACGGGATTTCTTTTCCACCAGTTCCCCCTGGCCCCCGCTGTAAACAATCTTCATTTTTTCTTCCTCTTTGGGTTCCTTTTCTGCCGCAGCCTCTTTCTTTGTACCTGTTCTTTTGCTCTTTCACAGAATGCTCCGGATATGCTTCTGACTATTTTCCCGCAGTCTCAGGGACTGCCTGCCGGATTGCCGGGAATTTTACAAAAAATTTAAGGAATACCCCTATACATTTTCAACAATTTGGTTATACAATAGAATGCACGGAGAGTCAACCGTGACCTCATTCCTTATTATGGAGGATAACAGATGAATTTTGGAAAATCAAGCATTTCAAAGAAAATGACTCCCAACACTGGGAAAAAAGTGACAAAAAAAATTAAATTTACTCTTTTTCGTCTAATTCTGATCGCCTTGCTGATTCTGATCCTTTCCGGCGGGATCTTGGGATATACCATCATTCACAAACTGATCCTGGAAGCGCCGGATATCACGAATATGTCCGTAACCCCCACCGAAGCTGCCACTTACATTTATAATCAGGAGGGAAAACGGGTACAGAAGCTGACGCTGCCGGAATCTAACCGGGATCTGGTCACCTTGGACCGCATCCCAAAGGATCTGCAGCATGCGGTGGTAGCGATTGAAGATGAGCGGTTTTATGAACATCCGGGAATTGACGTAAAAGGCATTATCCGTGCCTTTTTTATCGGCATCCGCTCCGGACATTTTTCAGAAGGAGCCAGCACCATCACCCAGCAGCTTTTAAAGAACAGCGTATTCCCGGACTGGGTCAATGAGGTAACCTTTCAGGATCGGCTTACCCGAAAGATTCAGGAGCAATATCTGGCCCTAAAACTGGAAAAGCAGATCTCCAAAGACCAGATCCTGGAAGACTACTTAAACACCATCAATCTGGGCGCCGGCTGCTACGGAGTCCAGGCTGCGGCTTACCGGTATTTTGGCAAGGATGTCTCAGAGCTCACCCTCTCAGAGAGCACGGTGATCGCCGGGATTCCTCAGAATCCAACTGCTTTTAACCCCATCCTCTGTCCGGAAAAAAATGCCAAACGCCGCCAGGCAGTGCTGGACAAAATGCTGGAGCAGGAATATATTTCCCGGGAGGAATATGAAGAGGCTCTTGGAGATGATGTGTACTCCCGGATCCATTCCAATGAAGAAATGACTGACAGCACTTCCTCTGTATACACCTACTACCAGGATGCCATGATCGATCAGGTCATGGATGATCTGATGACAGAGAAGGGCTACACCTACAAACAGGCTTACAAAGCGGTTTATACCGGAGGGCTGCGGATCTTTTCCGCCCAGGATGATGCCATCCAGCAGATCTGCGAGGAAGAATTTGCCAATCCCTCCAACTTTCCGGAAGGCACAGAGGTGGGAATCGATTATGCCTTGAGCGTGGAAGATCCGGAGGGAACCGTCACCCACTACGGAAATGATGAATTAAAGGCTTATGTACGCAAAACCTCTGATCCCTCCTTTGATCTGATGTACGCCACCAGGGAAGAGGCTCTTGCCAGCGCTGAAGGCTTTAAAGCCTCGGTCCTCTCCTCTGACGAAAAGCTGCTGGGAGAACGGGTCACCGTCACCCCCCAGCCCCAGGCTTCCGTGGTGATCATTGATCAGTCCACCGGATATATCAAGGCCATTGTAGGCGGCCGTGGACAGAAGGATGCCAGTCTTACCTTAAACCGGGCCTCTTACACCAAACGTCAGCCCGGTTCTACCTTTAAAATCCTCACTGCCTATGCTCCTGCCTTGGATTCAGCAGGAAAAACCCTGGCCACCACCTATGAAAATGAGGAATATTTCTATGAAGACGGCACCAAGGTAAGCAACTGGGATTTGAATAATTATACCGGACCCACCACCATCCGGGATGCCATCACCCGCTCTGTCAATGTGGTAGCCGTCAAGTGCATTACTGAGATCACACCCCGGCTTGGATATGAATATGCAAAAGCCATGGGCATCACCAGTCTGGTAGAAAGCTATGACAATGGAACTGAGATTCTCACAGACATCATCCAGCCTCTGGCCCTTGGCGGAATCACTCAGGGGGTCACCAACCTGGAGCTGTGCGGAGCTTATGCCTCCATCGCAAATCTGGGCCAGTATATCAAGCCTAAATTTTATACCCAGGTACTGGATCACTACGGAAATGTGGTGCTGGACAACTCTGTCCCCCCTTCCTACACTGCCATGAAATCCAGCACAGCCTACCTGCTCACCGACGCTATGAAGGACGTGGTAAACAGTCCCAGCGGAACCGCCTACGGCTCCATTAACTTAGGTTATATGCCGGTGGCAGGAAAAACCGGAACCACTTCCAGCTACAAAGATATCTGGTTTACCGGTTTTACTCCTTACTACACCTGTTCCGTCTGGGGAGGGTACGACAACAATGCCAATCTTCCTGACGGCAGCATTTACCATACCTACAGCAAGGTGCTGTGGAATTCCATCATGTCCAGGATCCATGCCAGCCTTCCGGTGACCAGCTTTGCTGCTCCTGACAATGTCGTATCGGTAAGCATCTGCAAAACCTCCGGCATGGCCGCTATTCCCGGAGTATGTGACAGCTATGAGGAAAAGTTTGCCGCAGGTACCCAGCCCTTCCAGTACTGCAATGTCCACGGCAGCGGTTCTCCGGTAACCGACCACAGCATGGAGGGGAACAGCTCTGATCTTGCTCCAGGCGCCATTACCATCTTTGATGAGGATCAGACCACCCTGTATCCCGATCTCATGGAAGATCTGGAGCTGGAACAGGGCGGAAACAGTTCCGGTCAGCCCCAGGCCCCGGAAAATGGAGCAAATGAAAACAGCCCCCAGGAGGGGGCCGGCGGCAATACTGATGAACAGGGCGGAACGCTCCTCCCGGAAAACAGCGGGGGTGAAATCAGCTCTCTTCCGGAAGGAAACTCCCAGGACGGCTCTATCACCATCCTTCCTGGAAACAATGATGCAGCCTTCGGGAGCAGCAGCGATTCCGGCAATGGAACCCTCTCCGGCGAAAGCGATCCCTCCGGCATCACTTCCCAGGGCTCCCAGGAATATATCGGTGACTTTCCCATCACCATCACTGACAGCACTGCCAATTACGGTGCAGCCGCTGAAACGGAGGAAATCCAGGCGCCCTCCTCCCAGGATGCCCTGTCCTTTGCCACAGACCAGCTTCTATGGGAACAGTTAGAACAGATGGCCGGCTAATCTTCCGCCAGATTTTCTCCGTCTCCCATCCTGCCCTGTTCTTCTCTCTTTGTCAGCGTCATGGCGTCTCGGCTCTCTCAGCCTTCGCCATGGCGCTTTTGTGCTGCTCGGCTCCCGCCATGATGTTCCTTATCTCCCGCAGCCTTCGCCATGACGCTTTTAGTCTTAGGCTGTTTTCTCCAAAAACACGTTTTGCTTTATCCAGCCTCACCAGTCCTGATCTTTGCTTTACTCATCCCCTGCCATAGCACTTCGCAGCCTGCCCAGCTGCCGCTGGATGTCTGCCTGCTGGTCTTCAAAAAGCAGGGATTTATTATATCGGTAATATCTGGGGCATTCATTTTCCTGCAAAAACCACACTCCATAGCGATTAACGGAAAGATCTGTGATAAATATCACCATCTCCTGGCTCTCGCCAAAGGCTGCCTCCATAAAATCAAAGGCTGCCTCCAGCTGGTCAATCGCCTTCTGGATATCCTTCTCCAGCGCTTCCCTCTCCTTTGCAAACTCCTGTCTCAAAAGTTCAAAAGCCTGTCCAGGATCCGCCTCCCGGTGATCTGCCAACAGCTTTTCGTATCTCTCCAGAGTCTGGAACAGCTTCCTGTATTGGCGCTTTAATTCCTTCTCATTCTGTCCTGCCTCAGCCCGGCGTTCTACATCTCGCTGCTCTTTTTCCAGGAGCTGATGGAGGATCTGCTGAGAATTTACAGGAGCAGCCTCCTGATCCGTTCCTGCTGCGGCACCTTTGCCCTCCTGGTTTTCTCTGGAGGCAATCCCTTCCAGGCGGTTTTTAAAATGTTTCAGCAGTTCAAAGAGCTTTGCCACATAAGAATCCTGCTCGTAACTGTTTTTGAAATTCCAGGCCAGTCTTGACAGCAGCAGCCCCACCACCTTCAGCCGCTCGTCAAAGGGCGCAAATTTCAGCTTGTTTAAAGTTCCCTGGCGAATCGTTCCCCCTAAAATTTCATCTACCTGATAATCCGTCTGATATTTATAATACAGCTCCAGATAATTGGCAAAATCCTTGGCAACCTTGGGATGCTGGAGATATTGGATCATCACCTGCTGATCCATGGCAAATCCCAGCTTTTCGTAGGCAAAAATCATCTCTGACAGATCCTGCCATCCTCTGGCAGTGACAAACTGTTTTCCGTCCACAGTGGTCTCCATGCGGTAAAAATTTTCTTTATGGATATCCAGATAGGAAATCACGCTTCCATGAATTCCTGCTTCATAGGCATACTCCTTCCAGACTGTAAAATCTGCTTCCACATTGATCACCTTCACCCGGTCCAGGGTCACCACATCAAAATCCCTGACAGATTTATTATACTCCGGAGGATTTCCTGCTGCCACGATCACCCAGCCGGAAGGAACCTGCTGATTTCCAAAGCTCTTACACTGGAGGAACTGCAGCATGGTGGGGGCCAGTGTCTCTGACACACAGTTGATCTCATCGATAAAGAGGATCCCTTCCTTTTTGCCGGACACCTCCATCTTATCATACACAGAGGCAATGATCTCGCTCATGGTATACTCTGTCACAGAGCGCTTCTCCCCTGCGTACTCCTTCTCCCGGATAAAAGGCAGGCCGATGGCACTCTGTCTTGTATGATGGGTGATCGTGTAGGCCACCAAGGCCAGATCACATTCTCCTGCGATCTGCTCCATAATCTGGGTCTTTCCGATTCCCGGAGGCCCCATCAGCAAGATCGGACGCTGACGGATCGCAGGAATCTGGTACTCTCCAAACTCATCTTTCTGCAAATAGGCTGCAATGGAATTTTTTATTTCCTGCTTGGCATGCTTAATATTCATAGTGGTTCCCTTTCTGCTCTTCTTTCTGCTCGCGCTTTGCTCTTCTCTTTCTTTTTTCTCCCTGTTCTTCCCTTTTTCCGGCTCTTAAAAGCCAAAAAGGCTGGCTCACTCCTGCCCGCCGTCCTCCCAGACAAATTCTTTAGTAAGATCCAGCCCTTTCTCCTCCTCCAGATCCTCCTTCTGGATCACCAGTTTAATAGCCCAGGGAGGAACCTGGGCATCGCTGTAATCTTCTTCCATAAACACAAAAGCGGTATCATAGGCAGGCTTTTTCCCCGGATAGATTCCATAGCCGTCTGTAAAATAAATCATACCCTTTAAGTTCTGAAACTCTCCCCGGCGGATCAATTCTTCAACGTAGGCAAAAGCCGGGCGGAAATCGGTTCCCCCATTTCCCCTGAGGGTAAAATGTCTCATATATTCCTCCAGCTCCTCTCTGGAAGTGATCTTCTCATCTCCCTGAATCTTTTCATCACACTGGAGGATCCGGATATTTACCTTCTTTAAATAAGTTTCTGTCTCCGTCAGCACCGAATAGGTCTGCTGCAAAAAAGTCTGCACCAGTTCCCCGCTGCAGGACATGGACACATCCACCACGATCACGAACTCCTGGATCCTGTGAACCTCCCGATACTCCTGAGGCTCGATCAACGGCATATTCCCATACAGGGACAGGCCGTAGCTGTAAAACACATAGTCAAACGTATCCGGATCTATCTGCATCTCCTCCCGCATCACGGCAAATTTCCGCAGAAACCCTTTATAATCATATCTCTCACGATTTTCTACCTGGATCTGCTCCAAAAGATCTCCGGCTCCCTGAGATGACTCTTTGGAAAAGGTCTCCATCTCTGTGCGGGTCTTATCGCTGATATCCTGCCACTTCTCCCGAAGCATTTCCATCTGGGGAGATGGGGGATCCTTTGGCGGCTGCGCCTTGGGCCAGAGGCTGTGATCATCCAGACAAAATTCTTCCTTCAGCTGCCAGATCTCATAGGGAGACAGTCTCCGCCGCGCCAACGCCCGGTAGATCCCCTCTGCTGTCAGCACCTTTTGTTCTTTTTTCAGACTGTCATACCAGTTCCTGCGAAACCGGCTCACCCCCATGCGGATACTCCGACTGTTCATGGTGTCGATCAGGCCCTCCACTGCCATATCACAGGCAATTCTCCAGAGAATTCCCTGACCTTTTTCTTCTTTCAGGATATGGCGAAACAGACAGTGATACACCGTATGGAGATACACCCGGTTTACCAGCTTTCGATCCCGCTCATACAAATCTGCCAAAATTTTAGGATGAACAAACAGGGACAGCCCGTCTGTTCCAATCCCCAAAAACTCTGTAGTCACCTGAAACCGTAAACTGCTTAAGGCCAGATCCAAAAAGCGCATATTCAGATACAATTCATTTCTGGAATTATTCAAGATTCTCAGACTCACTGCCTCAAACTGCTCCGTGATCTGCTCTGAAGTGCTCATACGATCCCTCCATCTTTCCGCCAGCGCTTCTCCGGCTTTTTGTCCTCACTGCGATTTCCCCGACTGTCCTTCCCTGGCTTTTGTCCCCACTGCGATTTCCCCGGCCGTCCTTCCCTGGCTTTTGTCCCCACTGCTTTTCATTTTCCCTGTCCCCTATTATACGTTTTTGCATTATAAAAATCCACTGGTTTTCCATAAGATTTTCATGCTATAATAGGGAGATAATGGCGCTGTCCCAAGGCAGCCCGTTTCATATGTTCAGGAGGTATACCCATGTTTGAAAAAACTACTCAGGATCTTATTGATTTTATTGCCAAAAGTCCCAGCTGTTACCATGTAACTGCGAATTTTGCTTCCATGCTTAAGGAACAGGGCTTTGAAAAATTGCTGGAGACACAGCCCTGGGATCTGGCCCCCGGAGGAAAATATTTTGTTGTCCGCGCGGATTCCTCCATCATTGCTTTCCAGATCCCGAAACAAAAATTTGAGAATTTTCAGATCACATCCGCCCACAGTGATTCTCCCACCTTTAAGATCAAGGAAAACGAAGAACTGCTGGTGGACGGTCATTATGTAGAATTAAATGCAGAGCGCTATGGGGGCATGATCTGCGCTCCCTGGTTAGACCGGCCTTTATCCATTGCCGGAAAGGCAGTGGTGAGGAAGGGATCTTCCTTTGAGACCCGTCTGGTAAATATTGACCGGGATCTGGTGATGATCCCCAACGTTGCCATTCATATGAACCGTCAGGTAAATGAGGGTTATACTTACCATGCACAAAAAGATATGATCCCTCTCTTTGGGGATGAGACTGCAAAGGGAGCTTTTTCCAGGCTGATCGCTGATGCTTTAAACGCTCCGGAAGAAGATGTACTGGGCACAGATCTGTTTTTATACAACCGTACTCCCGCTTCTATCTGGGGAGCTAATCGGGAGTTCTTCTCCAGCCCCAGACTGGATGATCTCCAGTGTGCCTACGCCTGCATGAAAGGCTTTTTGCAGGGATCCAATGAAAAGAGTGTCTCTGTCTGCTGTGTCTTTGACAATGAGGAGGTGGGAAGCACCACCAAACAGGGCGCAGATTCCACCTTCCTGCAGGATGTTCTGGAACGGATCTGCAGCTGCCTCGGCCGCAGCCGGGAAGAATATCAGATGGCTGTTGCTTCCAGTTTCATGATCTCTGCAGATAATTCTCATGCAGTCCATCCCCATCACCTGGACAAGGCAGATCCCACCAACCGTCCTTATATGAATCACGGACCGGTGATCAAGTTCAATGCCAACCAGAAATATACCACGGATTCTGTTTCTGCTGCCATCTTCAAGGGCATCTGTCAGAAAGCCCGGGTTCCTTTCCAGACCTATGTAAACCACTCCGACATTCCCGGAGGCTCTACCCTGGGAAATATCGCCAATACCCACGTTTCCCTGAACACCGTGGATATCGGCCTGCCCCAGCTTTCCATGCACTCCTCCTATGAGACAGCAGGGATCAAGGATACCTGGTATCTGATCCAGGCGGCAGAAGCTTTTTACAGCACTCACATCCGCCAGGATCAAGACGGCAGATATACACTGGAAGACTAAAAACAACTGTCTGTCAAATACTGCTTCGAATCGTTCTGCTGATCAAAACTCATATTTTCTCTTTTTTTCCTGGGGAAAATGCTTATGGCGGTACTCCATCAGGTAGCTGACAGCCTCCGGCCGTCCTGCCCTGGAGGCCGCCTCCAGAAAATCTGCCAGGATTTCTTTTGTAAAATACTCCTGACTTCCTAAAAGCCGGAGCAGATCCATGGAATCCTCCTCAAACAACTTTCCGGCTGCGCTTTTGTGCTCTCTCTGCAGCCATTGCAGATACATCCTTCGATTCTCTTCAGTAAGCTCCACCGGAGTGGAAAGCCTGTTAAAGCTAAGTCTCAGAAGGGTAGGGATAAATTCCTGCACCGTTGCCAGGGCAAACAGGCTGTCATACTGGCGGAAATCTATCTTTCGGTTCTGAAAGCATTGGCGGTATTTATATCCCATGCCATGGTAGGCGATTTCGATGATGCGGGCCGGAGTGTTTTCAATGGATTCCTCATAATACTCCGGATAAGTCAGGCGCACCAGCGTCTCCCCCCGGCCATTCTCCACAGATACCTGGATCTCATAACTCAGCTCCCCAACCACATCCTTCACACATTCCGGCACAGCGTCTTCCTCTTTTATGAGAAAACAGATCTCCTGAATATGGTTGCAGGCCACAAAAGCCCCTCCTCCCAGGCGCTTTAAGCCTCCCGGGATCACCAGACGCTTCAGGCTGAGACATCCATAAAACCCGTAATCTCCGATCACCTCCAGGCTCTCCGGCAGATGAATCTCCGATAGCTGCTCTCCTGCCAGAGGCGGATCATCCTTCAGGATCTCTGGGCTTCCGCCATCCTCATCCTGTGTTTCCAGCCCGCACCTGCCGTTTTTGAGCTGTTTCAGAAAACCTTCCCCCATGCTTTGGCAGCGTTCCTGCGTTTCCCACTGCTTCCGGTAAACTGTATGAAGTTCCTGCTTCTGATACCTGACGGAAGCCTCCGGTGCAAAGCAGTGATCTGCCAGCGCTGTTACCGGCAGGCCTCCAATCTCCTTCGGCAGCTCCAAAACAGAGCCTTCCCCATAACAGCGGTAAATCAAAATTGTTCCATTCTTTATTACATAATCGATACGCTCAAGCATAAAATCCTCTCTTTTCTGTCCAAACCCTCTTTTTTTATCCGACTGCTGGCGATCAGCCACTTTTCTTCTGTCTGTCCCTGTTTTTGGACCGCTTCTCTCTTTACCGTCTTATTGATTGGTCCAATGCTTCCTCCATTCTATCCCCGACGCTTCCCAAAAGCAAGGGCGAACCTCAATTCTCCTGGCATGCTCTGAAAAATTATGATATACTGTTCCAAAAGAAATGAACAGTGCAAAGCCATGGAAAGGAGCAGACTATGCATACTACGATTTTAAAGGGAAATATCATCCACACTCCCACCCCCAGTCAATTTGTCTGTGTGAAAAATGGATATCTGGTGGCTGCTGATAATGAAATCCAGGGAATCTTTGAAACACTGCCGGAACAGTATCAGGGAATTCCGGTTATGGACTATGGGGATCAGCTTATCATCCCGGGCCTTTGCGATATGCATCTTCATGCCCCTCAGTTTGTATACCGGGGGCTAGGGCTGGATCTGCAGCTGATGGATTGGCTGGATCGGTATGCATTTCCCACAGAAGCCCGATTTCAGGATCTTTCCTATGCCCAAATTTACTATGAAGCCTTTGCTGATGCGCTGGCTAAAAACGGGACAACCAGGGCAGTGATCTTTGGAACCATCCATCCGGAAGCCACAGAGCTTCTCATGGAAATCCTGGAAAAAAAGCGGATCGCAGCCTATGTGGGCAAGATCAATATGGACACCCTCTCTCCGGACTATCTGTGTGAGACGCCTGAGCAGTCTCTGGCAGATACGGAACAATGGATTTTAAATACAAAAGACCGGTTTCAACTGGTGAAGCCTGCCATCACTCCCCGCTTCATACCCACCTGCTCCAGCCAGTTGCTGGAAGGTCTGGGAAAATTGGCCCAAAAATATGACCTGCACATCCACTCCCATATCTCTGAGGATCTGGGAGAGATGGCCATTGTGCGGCAGCGGTATCCCCAGTACGATAATGACGGGGATGTGTATGATCATTTTGGCCTGCTGAATGAAAAAACAGTGATGGCCCACTATATCTATCCCACTGAGCATGAGCTGGAGCTGACCAAAAAACGGGGCATCACCATCGCTCACTGTCCCCAGTCCAACGGAAATGTATCTGCCGGGATCCCTCCCATCCGCAGAATGCTGGAGCTGGGGATCCAGGTAGGTCTCGGCTCTGATATTGCCGGAGGCTACAGTGTCTGCATTTTCCGCGCTATGGCGGAAGCGGTCTATCTGTCCAAATTAAAATGGCTGGTATCCGGAAAACAGGAAGATTTTCTTTCCATTCCGGAAGCCTTTTATCTGGGTACAAAAGGCGGCGGACAATTTTTCGGAAAAGTAGGAAGCTTTGAAAAGGGCTATGAGCTGGATGCACTGGTGATCAATGACCAGTCTCTTGGTACTCCTGCAGATCACCTGACCCTGGAGGAACGTCTGGAACGGGTGATCCATCTGGCAGATGACCGGAACATCACCGCCCGCTACACGGCCGGTGAACTGGCTTAAAGCCAAACTCCTCCGTCCCATTAGCCTGTCAAATCCGGCGGAATAAGCTTTTGCCCCACCTTAGTTCAGAAAAGAAAGGATTCCTCTTATGACGAATTATATTTTAAAGGGAAATATTTTATATACAGAAACAAAAGAAGAACTGACGACCGTATCCGGCGGCTATGTAGTCTGCCAGGATGGCTATTGTCAGGGCGCATTTCAGAAATTGCCGGAAGCATTTCAAAACTATGAGCTTTTGGATTATGGGGACTGCCTGATCATTCCCGGTATGACAGACCTCCATGTTCACGCCCCTCAGTACACCGTATGCGGCTATGCCATGGATCTGGAACTGATGGACTGGCTGAATGCCTATATTTTTCCGGAAGAGGCTCATTATGCTGATTTTGCCTACGCAAAATCTTCCTACTCCGTATTTGTAAATGATTTGCTCCACTCCCCCACCTCCCGTCTTTGCGCCTTCGGAACACTCCACAGCGAGGGAACCCTGGAGCTGATGCGGCAGCTGGAAGCAGCCGGCTTTGCCGGCTATGTTGGAAAGGTCAGTATGGATCGAAACGCACCGGATACTCTGCGGGAAACCCATCCCGTGGAAGCATTAAAAGACTGGCTGGAACAGTGCCGTTTTCCCCATATCAAGCCCATCCTCACTCCCCGGTTCATCCCGGCCTGCACCGATGAGCTGATGTCTGCCCTTGGAAAACTCCAGGAGCAAACCCATCTTCCTCTCCAGTCCCACCTGTCGGAAAGTCCTGCGGAGATTGCCTTTGTTCAGGAACTGTGCCCGAAGTCTGACTTTTACGGTGACGCCTATGATCAGTTCCGCACCTTTGGCACTGGAGGCAAAACCATTATGGCCCACTGTGTCCATTCCGGCGATGAAGAGATTGCTCTGATGAAGGAACGCCAGGTCTACATGGCTCACTGCGCAGAATCCAACTTCAATCTATCCTCCGGCATTGCCCCGGCCCGCCGCTTTTTAAATGTCGGCGTCCCAATGGGTCTGGGCACTGATATCGGGGCAGGTACCTCTGTATCCATGTTCCGCAGCATCAAGGAGGCCATCATCGCCTCAAAAATGTACTGGAGGCTGATTGATCCTCATATGGATCCTCTTCAATTTTCAGAGGCCTTCTATCTGGCTACCAAGGGCGGCGGCTCTTTCTTCGGCAATATCGGAAGCTTTGAAAAAGGTTATGAATTTGATGCCGTGGTCATCGATGACCGCAAGATACGCCAGCCCCTTCCCGACAAACTGGAAAACCGTCTGGAACGGGTCATCTACGCAGATGACTGTCATACTGTCATCCATAAATTCATCTGCGGAAAAAAAGTTCTTTAAAAACCGGAAAGGAGATACGGTAACATACAGCCCAAGGCGCTCTGCCAGGGGCTTTTCCTCGGAAAACGCAAAATTTTTCTTGGAAAAGCCACCCAAAACGCCTTTCGGACAGGTATTTTACCGTATCTCCTTCCTTTCATTTTTCTACTGCGATCATAGATATTGCCGCTTCACATCCCGGTTATTGATACTCTACCACTTCACACACCGTAAGAACACCATCCTTTACATGAAAACGGATATCATATCCTGCAAAGGCTGCTCCATAACGCCGTTGGGGGTCATTTTGATAAGAAGGTCTGGGATCCTGACGCAGGATCCCAAAAACTGCCTCCCGTTTTTCCTCCGGGATTTTTTTCAGCAGCTCCTCCGGAAACTGCACCTGAAGCTGATAGTCCTTCACCCGGTCTGCAAAGCCGCACACTGCCTCCGGATGGCTGTCTGTGTAGGCAAGGTAAGGCTTGATGTCATAAATGGGAGTTCCGTTTAACAGATCTGCTCCAGCCACATAAAGTACTGGACCTAACTTTGGATCCAACTCCACCCTCTCCAGCTTCACAGAGGAGAGACCAATAGGATTGGGCCGAAATGGGGATCTGGTAGCAAATACCCCCACATGCGTATTTCCCCCCAGCCTGGGCGGAAGCACTGTTGGAGACCAGTCCTCTCTCACTGCCCTGGAAAACTGCCATAAAATCCAGATATGGGAATATTCTTCCAGTCCCATCACCGCATGGGGATTGCGGTATTCCGGCTCAAACAGTATCCTGGCCTTCAGCTCCGGCACAATACCGCTCTGCCTGGGAATCCCGAATTTTTCTGTAAAATCACTTTCAATTCTGGCTATGATCTTCATTCTTTCCTCTTTTCTGCGCTGCCCTTCTGCTGTGTTTTTAAGCCTTCCACTCTCTTCCCAGCAGGAACCGGTAGATAGCCTCTCCGCAGCCGTTGTGATTGTTATCCGCTACCACCACATCGCTGACCGCTTTCACATTGGAATTGGCATTGCCCATAGCGACTGCCAGACCCGCCGCTTTAAGGGCCGGACAGTCATTGTCCGCATCTCCCACCATGATCACCTGCTCCATGGAGATCTGCAGCTTTTCACAGAGCGCCTGAAGCCCTGCTGCCTTATCTACTCCCAGAGCTGTACACTCCAAAGAAGCAATCTCTGAGTAAGTCATATTGGCCTGCAGATTCCTTTGCCGGAGCAGCTCCAGAGACTTTTCACGCTCCTCGGTACTGGTATGGTACAGATTCAACTTTTCCACGCTGCCCCCTACCTTTCTTTGGTAATCAAATACCTGCTCCACCGGCGTGCACAATCTTAAAAAAGACTCCTGATAGACCCCCATCTGATAGTGTGCCATACGGGAAAGCTGATCCTCATTCACCACTGCCTTTCCCTCTTTGAAAAAATGGGCCATAATATCCCGCTCTCCCACTACCTCCTCAATAATATCAATCATGTCCTGAGGCATGGAGATCATTGCGATAGGCTCTCTCTTTTTCAGGTCAAACACCAGCCCGCCGCTCTCGCCGCAAAGATAATTCATATCCGGGAACTCTTTCAATGGCTCCTCCATCTCCGCGTAAGATCTTCCAGAACAAAATACCACTTCTTTTCCCGCTGCCAGCGCCTCGTGAATCGCCAGCTTTGTTCTTTCATCAAATTTTTTTTCATCATTCAGCGCTGTTCCATCCATATCCAACGCAATCACACGATATTCCATACTCAAATTCCCTTTCCGGGCTGTGGAAAACTGGCCGGCCTTCTCTCTTGCCAGTTTTCCACAGCCCCTCTCCTCCGTTTATAACAATATTTTGATTATAACGGACTTCTCTTTATTTGTACAGAGGTCCGAAAAATCTTCTTTCGTTTCCATACAAACGGCCTGTACGTTTCCTTCCTGCTTTTCTTAACAATCTGCTTTTCATTCCATCCATTTTCGTGTATCCTAATATCAGACAGATGACCGCAAAGCTGCCGGAGCAGCTTCTTAAGCTCCGTCTGCTGCCAGCTTTTTTACGCTCTCTGAAAGAAGGTACCCTATGAATAATGACAGACAAAAAACCGGATATCTGGAAAGTCGTTTCAAACTGTTTTACATCTCTGACCAAAACCGCATCCGCTTCCCCCTCCACTATCATGATTTCCATAAAATCATGATTTTCCTGAGAGGCAATGTAAGCTACGTCATTGAGGGAAAACAATATGAGCTGCTTCCGGGAGATCTGCTCCTGGTTCATGCCGGAGAACTGCACCGCCCTATTATCCACGATACTTCGGTCTATGAGCGCATGGTATTTTATATCTCCCCTCATTTTTTTGATGAACTTGCCCGTAAAGGCCATGATCTTTTTTACTGCTTCTCTCTCAGCCGCAGCCAGCAGTCCAGTCTCCTTCGTCTCTCCAAAGATCAGGGGGGAGAAATAAAAAAGGTCTGCCAGGAACTGGCAGATTCCTTTCTGACAAACAGCTATGCCGTTGAATTGTACCGGGAGACAAAATTTATGGAATTCCTCATTCTTTTAAACAGGGCTCTCTTAGGGGATCAATTTCATTACTCCAGAGTATCCACCGCAAATCCCACTATTCAAACGGTGTTGAAATACATCAATGACCGGATCTGCCAGGAAAACCTGTCCATTGATCAGATCTCCCAGGCCGCTTATCTGAACCGATCCTATCTGATGCACTTATTTAAGGCAGAGACGGGACAGACTATCGGAAAATATATCACGGAAAAACGTCTGTTTCTGGCCAGAAGCATGATAGATCAGGGGCTGTCTGTGACAGAAGCCTGCTACCGCAGCGGTTTTAAAAACTATGCTGCTTTCTACTATGCCTATAAAACCAAATACAATTCTCCCCCTGGAACTGTGGACTAAAAAGTCACACTGATCTTGGTTCCTTTCCCCGGCTCACTCTCCAGTTCCAGGCTGGCATCATGCAGGGCCACAATGTGTTTTACCAGGGCAAGTCCCAGACCGGTGCCCCCCGTTTTCTTGGAACGGCTCTTATCCACCCGGTAAAACCGCTCAAACACCCGATCCTGATGTTCCTTAGGAATACCGATGCCGTTGTCCTCCACGGAAAGGATCGTCTTATTTTCCTGCTGCTTCACTGTCACTGCCACCCATCCATCTGTGACATTATAGCGAATGGCATTGTCACAGAGATTAATAATCAGCTCCGTCAGCATTTCCCGATTTCCTCTCACCCGGGCAGGCGAGCCATCCAGGGTAAGAGATACCATATGGCTCGCTGCATTGATGCGAAGATTTTCCACACAGGCAGATGCGATCTCATACAGATCCAGAGGCTCAAACTGTTCCTGAGCATCCACATGATCCAGTTCTGAAAGCTTAATAATATCATTGATCAGAGACAAAAGACGGTTGGCGTTCTTCCGGATCTCTGCTGAAAACCGCTTCACTTCCTCCCCCTGAACGATTCCGTTTTCCATAAGCTCCGCATAACCGGAAATGGCAGTCAGCGGGGTTTTCAGCTCATGGGATACATTCGCCGTAAAATCCTGACGCATCTTGGCGCCCTTCAGAATATCCTCATGCTGGGCGCGGATCATATTGGCAAAGGGAACCAGTTCCTTATAAGCCGGCTTAAGAGAACCTCCCTCAATATCCACTGCCATTTTTTCAATGGGCTCAATAAGTCTTGCCGTAAACCATTTTGCCAGCAAAACACAGAAAACTACCATAAGCAGAATGATCCCTAAAATGCTGGGCAAGGCAGTCTCAAAGACACTGAGAATATTATCCGCCTCTCTTGCCACCCGAAGCACTGAGCCATCCTCCAGACGCAGCGCATAATAGTAGGTACTTTGATTCAGCGTATCTGATCGGCGTACTGCCTGCCCATCCCCTGTCTCAATGGCTTCGATCACCTCCGGACGCTCCAGATGGTTTTCCATATCTCCCACATCTGCATCATTGTCATAGAGAACGGTCCCGTCAGAACCGATCCAGGTGACCCGGAGATTATCCATTTCAAGTTCCGGCATTCTCTCTGCACTAGGGGAAAATACCCCGGTATCTCTCAAAATATTGGCATTCATACACAGGTCGTCATGAACCTGGTGCTTAAATAATTCATAAAAAACAGCCGTCATCAAAAGCATTGTGGCCGCTATAGCCACGAATGCAATTCCTGCCAGCTGTTTGTTGATCTTTCTTTTCATCTTTTACTCCATCACATAACCTACATTCCGGACGGTCTTGATCCGGTTGCCGCTGTCTCCCAGCTTCTGGCGCAGGGTCTTGATGTGCATATCCACAGTTCTGGACTCACCCTCAAACTCCGTTCCCCATACCCGATGCATGATCATCTCCCGGGTCATCACAATGCCGCAGTTTGCCATGAGCAGCTTCAAAAGCTCATACTCCTTAAAGGTCAGCTCCACCGGTACCTCGTCTGCATATACCACATGCCGCTCATTGTCCAAAAATACTTCTCCAATGGTGAGGAACTTTCCATTGTCCTCCTCCATGGTGCGGCGCAGCACTGCTTTCACTCTGGTAATCAGCTCCATAACAGAGAAAGGCTTTTTAATATAATCATCAGCTCCCATATCCAGTCCTTTGATCATATCCACTTCTGTAGTCTTAGCTGTTACCATGATCACCGGTATCCGCCTGGTGGAAGGATTTCCCCGAAGCCGCTTTAAAATTTCATATCCATCCATATCCGGAAGCATAATATCCAGGATCGCCAGATCCGGAAGCTTTTCCTCCAGCTTCCGGAAAAAGGCTTTTCCGCTGTCAAAATCTGATACCGAATGGCCACTGTTCTTTAATGCTATTGTCTCAATTTCCCGAATATCTGTATCGTCCTCAACCACATAAATCGATGCCATTTTATTCGTCCTCTTATGATCCGCTTCTTAATTAGCAGCCTGCTTCCGCTCCGGCAGGTGATACCGCTGTCCCATTTGACGGCAGATCTCTTTATACTGCTGGTTGCTTCCGTCTTTCATCTCACCCAAAAACTCATGGGTATCAAATCCATGCTCATCCATCTGGAGCACATAAGCAGCCAGGTTAGAGCAGTGATCAGACACACGCTCCAGTGTAGTGGAGATATCTGACAGGATAAAGCCCAGCTCTATGGTACATTTTCCCTGTGTCAGGCGACTGATGTGCCGCTGTTTTTCTTCTTTATTAATGGTATCGATCACCTGCTCCAGCGGTTCCACCTGAACAGCCAGCTGTTTATCTTCATTCTGGAAGCTCTGACAGGCAAGACGCACGATTTCTCTCACTGCCTGACTGAATATCTCAAGCTCTTCTCTGGCTCCCTCTGAAAACTGCAGTTTCTTATCATTCATCTCCTTAAATGCTTTCACAAGACTTACGGAGTGGTCGGAAATCCGTTCAAAATCACTGAGGCTGTGCAGGATCAGGGAAAGCTGGGAGCTATCCTTTTCTGATAAGTTCCGGCTGCTGAGCTTCAGCAGGTAGGTTCCCAACTGATCCTCATACTTATCTACCCGGTCCTCCAGTTCTATAACCTTGTTTGCCTTCTCCTCGTCATAGCCCTTCATCAGCTCCAGAGCCAACTCAATAGATTTCTGAGCATGAGCTGCCATATTGCAGGCTACCACCCGGCTCTCACCCACGGCAAGACCCGGTTTTTCCAGGAAACGGTCATCCAGACGTGCAAAATCCTGATGCACCACCTGCTCCTCCGGGGTATCCTTCTCCCGGATAGCCAGTGTGGCCAGCTTCACCAGCAGATTGCCAAAGGGGAACAGCAGCACAGTGGCGCCTATATTAAACAAGCTGTGCACCACAGCCACTCCCGCCGGCGCTGCTGCAACATCCAGAAATCCAAAATGCATAACACTGTTTGCCGCATAAAATACGATCATAAACACTGCTGTACCGATGACATTGAAAAACAGATGCACTGCTGCAGCACGCTTTGCATTCTTATTGGCACCGATACTGGAAAGAATAGCTGTGATACAGGTACCGATATTCTGACCCATAATAATGGGAATCGCAGTTCCAAAAGTCACTGCTCCAGTGGAACAGAGCGCCTGCAGGATACCTACTGACGCGGAAGAGCTCTGGATCACAGCGGTGAGTACCGCACCGACGATCATTCCCAGGATGGGATTGGAGAACATGGTAAAGATCCTGGTAAATCCTTCCATCTCAGCCAAAGGAGCCACTGCATCGCTCATGGTCTCCATTCCGAACATCAGAATGGCAAATCCCACAAAAATCATACCTAAATCTTTCTTCTTTTCCTTCTTGGAAAACATCAGAAAGCCCATACCGATCACTGCCAGAATGGGAGAGAAGGAGGAAGGCTTTAACATCTGAAGGAAGAAATTGGATCCTTCAATACCTGCAAGACTCAGGATCCAGGAAGTGATGGTGGTACCGATATTGGCACCCATGATGATCCCCACTGCCTGGGAAAGCTTCATAATACCTGAATTTACAAAACCTACCACCATAACGGTTGTAGCAGAGGAGGACTGGATCACAGCCGTCACTGCCATACCAAGAAGCACTGCCATAAAACGATTGGCAGTCAGCTTTTCGAGAAGACGCTCCATCCGTCCGCCGGACAGTCTGGAAAGTCCGCCTCCCATTGCTTCCATTCCATATAAGAACAGCGCCAAACCTCCTACCATTGTTAATAGATCAAAGATATCCATAATTTAATTTTCCCCTTTTCCTTTGCATATCATCCTTACTGTTGAAAATATCTGCATCAAACAACGCAGTACTTTCAAAATATCACAGGAATGTAAATTCCATATGTAGTATTATGTAAAATCTTTGTAAAGTCACAGATCTTTACTGCGTCTTAACTTTCCTGATAGTAGGTGTACTGATTCTTTCCATTGCGCTTGCTCTCATAAAGTGCCTCATCTGTAAGTCTCACCACCCTCTGGTAGTCAAAATTCTCCCGGAACACCCAGGTAATGCCTGCGCTGAAGAAAATAGGCACCGAACGCTCTTTCAGCGTTTCCATCAGATGATCCAGCGTCTTGTTCAGCATCTGCCGGCTGCATCCAGGCCAAAACACCTGGAATTCATCGCCTCCCAGCCGTCCCACACAGCCCTTTTCCGAGAATACCTGCTCCAGCTTCTGGGCAAAGGCCACCAGAATCTCATCTCCCATCTGATGTCCCAGCTGATCATTTACTCTCTTAAATCCGTCCAGATCCAGCATCAAAAGAGCATAGGCTACCCCTGGCTGGCTCTTTGTCTCCATATAATGTTCCACCCAGTGCTTAAATGAGGCCCGGTTAAATACATCTGTCAAAGCATCCCTGCTGGCGGCCCGCTCCTGCTCCAGATGATGACGTTTCTTCTCATCAATATCCCGCAGATAAAGCAGCGCATACATCCGTTCTGTCACCTGCTCTTTGAACACATGGATCACCAGTTCCATCCATCGCTCCGTGCCTTCTCCCATATTACGCCTGTATTGGTAATACATGGTGGGCTGTCCCAGTTGATAACTCTCCCGCATATGATTCAAATTCATCCGCTCATAATATCCCTTCTGGAACTCCTTTGGAACCACATGAGGCATGTACTTATCTATCAGTTCCTGAAATCTGCAGCCGTTGGCAAAGCTGTCTCTCATATAGCCCTTCCACAGACCGCCTCCTCCCAAAATCTGATCATTTTCCAGATCGATCTCTAAATACGCTGCTGTCTCTGACAGCACAGTCTGATAAAAATCATCCCTTCTAAGATACTGAAGATGGGAATCCTGCTCCTCCGCCTTGGAATCCAGCGTCACCAGCATGGTATCCACATCCCGCTCTCCCTGGCTTAAATGCCCTGCACTCATTCGGAACCATTCATATTCCCCCTTCTTATTTTTCAGCATCACATCCATGGACTGCTGACAGGCGCTTCGCCTTACATGGGTGAACAGATCTCGGAACTCCTCCACAAAATAAGGGTGTACGATTCCCTGCCGGATCCACTCCTCGGGAAACGCTTCCTCCCTCTCTGCCTCCCCGGCAATGATCTTCCTTCCTGTATGAAAATAAACAGACTGCTTTCTCTCATTGTACTCAAACACCTCTTTTTCCAGGTGTTCCACCGCTCTGCGCTGCCGCATATCCTCCACGATCCGATGATAGCCATTCAGCACATAGACTCCGTCTGCCTGGTGATCCAGGCATCCTACGCATCTTACCGGTATCTGGCCTCTGCTGGGATGATTCCAGGTATACTCCAGTTCAATGATCTCTCCTGTGCGTATAATCTCGTCCACACAGCGGTTCACATAATTATAATATCCATCATTGATCCTGCTATACCAGTGTTCATAACAATCTTCCTCACTGATCGGTATTCCCTCAATACCCATTACAGCCTTCATATTTTCATCTGCATACATCCGGTTTACTTTTTTATTTGTATCTATCTCAATGATCCATAAACCCAGCTTGGTGGCCCGCAGGATCTCTTCCTTTACTTGTAGATTATTGATATTCATATTTACCCCCCCCCCCGGAAATTTTTCAGTTTTGCTTCCGAAGGACGTTGTTTTACTGTTATCCAGGCAGCTGCCGCACAAACTGTACGCAGACAGACTGCATCGAAACAGTTATATTTATCATATCATCGCACCCTTGGCCTGTCAATTTCCGGGGAGGATTTGGGGGTAATTTCTGGAAATTTCTGGTAAAATCACCGTTTAGATGCCTAAAGCTCCATTCATCTTCTCTTTACAGATAGGTAGTGGCATGAGAAATGGAGATCCCTGCTTCCAGCTCTGCCAGAAGCTGATGCTTTCCGTCCAGAAGTTCCTCCGCAAGACTCTCTGCATGCAGCGGATCCACAAGCACTTCTCCCCCTGTTCTTCCCTGGCAGTCCAGTTCCCGCTCCAGCTTCCTGCTTAGAGCTCCCTCAAAATCTCCATCCTCCTCATAAATCCCAATCCCCAAAAGGCGATCACGCAAAGCTGCTGCGGATGCCGCAGAGAGCCTTCCTCTGGAGGTGGTCACCCGGGCCCTGGCATTGGCCTCTGCAATAGCCTGCTCCAGCTGATCGTACTGTTCCATCATATCCCGGATCTGACGGTACTGATTTTGTGCCCGAAAGATAAATTCCTCCCGATTCAGCCCGCTGTTTTTCAGAACACCGGTCTCCCGCTCCACAGTATCCACAAATCTGGCTCTCTGGATCTTATCATAAATCTGCCTCACCAATAGCTCCCGTTTCTGCAAAGCTTCTGTCACCACCATCTTCTTATCCAAACCAACCGCCTCCCTGTTCTTGTCTTCTCTATCTTATACTTTTTCATTTCTCTTATGCTCACTTATTATATCACAAACATCAGTTCTATGCAATATATCATCTATAATTTCCCCCATTAAAAACATTCAGACAAAAAAAGCAGAGGAAAACAGGATCCTCCTTAACATCTTCGGATCCTGTATTTCCTCCGCCTATTCTGATGCAACTTTATTTTTCACAAGTTCTTATTTCTTATGGCACAATCAACTTCTTTGAAGCCTTAAATTTCCACCAGTTCGTATTCTGCGCTGCCAAGCCCGATCTTCACTGCATGATCGATGGCAGACTTCCAGTTCGTATCCGGTCCCACTGCATGGAAATGATCATGATCTTCGTGAAGCGCCAGCTGCTCTCCCAGCTGACTGTTGGCGATCGCCGGCATTGCATTCACTGCATCCACGCAGGCCATATCCAAAGCCACGGGGTCAAAGGAGGCGAACATACCTACATTGGGAATGATTGCCGCATCATTCTCTGCATGGCAATCACACTGAGGAGAAACGTCCACCACCAGACTGATATGGAAATTGGGACGATCCTGACAAACTGCCATGGAATACTCTGCAATCTTGCAGTTCAAAATATCATTGGACTCATCAGAAGCAGCCTTCACTGCATCTCTGGGACAGACACCGATGCATCTGCCGCAGCCTACGCATTTGTTATGATCAATGGAAGCCTTATGATCTGTAATGGAAGGCGCTCCGTGAGCACAGATTTTAATACATTTTCCGCAGCCGATACAGAGAGACTGCTCCACATGGGGTTTTCCCGCACTGTGCATCTCCATCTTTCCTGCCCTGGAACCGCAGCCCATGCCTAAATTCTTCAAAGCTCCTCCGAATCCGGTGCACTCATGCCCTTTAAAATGATTCAATGAGATCACCACATCCGCATCCATCACCGCCCGGCCGATCTTCGCTTCTTTTATATATTCTCCGTTCTTGACCGGAACCAATGCTTCATCTGTACCTTTTAGTCCATCTGCGATCAGCACATGACAGCCTGTAGAAAAGGGAGAGAACCCATTTTCATAAGCGGAATCAATATGATCCAGCGCATTCTTTCTTCCTCCCACATACAGAGTATTGCAGTCTGTAAGGAAAGGCTTTCCGCCCAACTCTTTTACCACATCCGCCACTGCCTTTGCATAATTGGGACGGAGAAAAGCCAGATTCCCCGGTTCTCCAAAATGGATCTTAATCGCAACAAACTGATTTTCAAAATCAATCTCTCCGATCCCTGCTGTCTTGATCAGCCGTTTCAGCTTTTTAGGCAGTGTCTCCCCGTTTCTAGTACGCATATCTGTAAAATAAACCTTAGATTTTCCCATATCGTTCTCCTCCCTGTTCTCCTCTCTGTCAGGACTTCCGGCTTTCTGATTTTTGTCTGCACAAGCATCCTGATCTGCTTCTTCCGGTCCCGGGAAAAACTTCCCGAGCCGAACCTGGCCCCTATCTTCTTCTGGCAGCTTCCTTCTTTACAATGTAATCCTCGATCAGATCCACTGCTCCGTCGATCCCCAGATCGCTGCTGTCGATACTCAGATTATAACTGGATACCTGCCCCCATTTTTTCTCTGTCTGAAAATTGTAGAAACTGGCTCTCCTCTTATCTGCCTTCAGCACCATATCCTTTGCCTTTGCCTCTGTAATGTGCTCAAATTCTGACACACGCTTTGCCCGAAAATCCAGACTTGCATGAATAAATACAGAAGTAAGGTTTTTAGACTCTCGCAAAATGTAATCTGCTCCCCGTCCCACGATCACACAATTTCCTGTCTGTCCCAGCTTCCGGATGGTATCAAACTGAGCCTGATAGATCTGCTGATTCAATGTGGTTCCCACATAATTCATAGATGGGTATACATCCATCACAATGGAGTAAAGCAGGCTGTTGGTAGGTTTTTCATCATAATTTTCCAAAACCTTCTCACAGATACCGCTCTCCTCCGCCACCAGCTTCAGCAGTTCTTTATCATAAAGCTTTAAACCCAGTTTTTTGGCTATCCTTCTCCCGATCTCATGACCTCCGCTGCCAAACTGACGTCCTATCGTAATAATCCTGTTATCTGTCATAAGAATCCTCCCTTTCTGGTTTCCAGCTGCTTTTTATTTATATTATCATATTTTTTTAGATTTTTCCAATGATTTTTGTGAGTTATCCCTCACTTTAAATGCTCATAGGCCTCTACATTGGCCTGAGAAAAACCAGGAAGCGTCTCATACACATGAAGCGCCTGATCCAGAAGGGGAAGAAAAGCGGCTGCTCCGGTTCCTTCTCCCAAATGCATTTCCGCATACAGCATCGGCTCCATCTCCAGAGCCTCCATAACCAGCCTGCCTGCTGGTTCTGCGGTGGCATGGGTAGCTATCATGTAGTCACGGACTGCAGGACACAGCTGTTTTGCCGCCAGCGCAGATATCCCGGAAATAAATCCATCGATCAGCACAGGCATCTGATAGTAGGCTGCACCCAAAAAGCAGCCCGTCATCCCGGCAATGTCCAATCCGCCTACCTTTGCTATCACATCCAGGGGATCGGAAGGATCCGGCCGGTTCACTTCCAGGGCCCGGCGGATCACCTGCACCTTCCGCTCCAGCCCCTCACTGGACAGCCCGGCTCCCCGGCCTGTCACCTCCTCCGGAGCTTTTCCAAAAAACGCGGCCGCACAGGCAGAGCTGGTGGTGGTGTTGCCAATCCCCATCTCACCTGTAAGGATCAGATCGTAACCCTGCTCCTTCAGCTCTCCCACAATGCGGATCCCTTCCTCTATCGCCCTTATGCACTCTTCCCGTGTCATAGCAGGCCCCAAAACAATATTCCCGGTGCCATACCGCACCGGGCAGTTCCGAATCAGAGGACTTTTTCCATCCACGTTCATTCCTATATTTACCGGGAGCACCTCCGCCCCAAGAAATTGAGCCATTCTGCAGACGCTGGTGATACCCTGGCCCATATTTTCCAGCACCTGAGCAGTCACTTCACTGCCGCACTGGCTCACCCCTTCGGCCACCACGCCATTATCCGCCCCCATGATCACAATGGCCCGCTTTCTGCAAACGGGATGCACCGTTCGCTGAATTCCTGCCAGCTGAACGATAAGCTCCTCCAGCCTGCCAAAGCCCCTCAGAGGCTTGCATCTGGAATCCCACCAGTTCCAGGCCTCCTGACAGATGTTTTTATCCAGAGGCTTCACGCCTTTCAGCACTGTAGCCAAATCCATCTTCTCGCCCTCCCTCTTTCATAGCGCCAAAAAAACGTTCTCAGCAATAACAAAATCTGGCTCCCGGACAGCAGCAGCTGCACATGGCATTTGCCAGACACAGCTTCATGCAAAAATCTCCGCCGCCTCCCAGAGGACTTCCGTACATCTCACCCATCCCCCGATACCACTGTCCTCCATTCTCCAGCTGAGAACGGAGCTGCTGATACTGCATATTATTAGGCTCCATGCTTGCCGCCATAGCCGCATGCTCTTTTGCAGTCACATTATTGCCTGCTCCGGAATTAGCCATGGCGCTGTAATAGTACCACCTGGCTGAATGGTTCTGGATTTCAGAGAGCACATGAAGAGCTTCTGCAAAATGGCGGCTGTTGATATAGTTGGCCGCAGCCTGCAGCCGCACATCCTCCTCCGAATAATTGGTATTGGCTCTGCTCTGTCCATACCCGCCAAAACCTCCGAAGCCTCCGAAATCACCATATCCGCCAAAGCCCCCGGAGCCAGCTGCACCCTGCTCCCGCTGGTGCATGATCTGCTGATAAGCCTGCTGGATCTCCTTAAATTTTTCTTCCGCCTGGGCTTTGTTTGGATTGTTTACGTTGGCATCCGGATGGTATTTCCGGCTTAAGCTTCGATACGCTTTCTTTATCTCCTCTTCGGAGGCAGTCTCCGAAACTCCTAAAACCTCATAAGGATTTCTCATGTTATTTCCCCGATCACTTCTTCTTTTTTCTCTGTTCTTCAATGGCCCGGTATTTGCACCAAACCCCGGAATACAGGATATTCCGCAGGATATCCGCCCGGTAGATCACCGGAAGCCGTTCAAACACCCTGGAACACTGGGTCATCATATCCACCAGCACAGTCTCTGCTTCCTCCCCGAAGGTATCCGGATGGCTTTTCTTCAGATCCAGAAAAATATTATAATTTCCCTTTTTCTGATCCTTCTCCATATCCTCCCAGGCATCCATCAGATAAATAAATTTCCCCAGATAAAAGCCCAGAGCCCTAAGCTCCTCCTGCCATACGTCTTCTTTCCAGACGAATATCTCTCCCAAAAACGTTCCTGTAAGTCCCGCTACATAGTCAAGATCTGAAGATCCCTCCTGCTCAGCCCGGGAAAGCTTCCTGATGCAGCTCTCCAGCGTCTTTGCCTGTCTTGGGTACTCCTGCCGCAGCTTTTTATAATGAGGATACAAAGCCATGGCAAGTACCCTCTTGGGCCGGCTTTTCTCATCCCGCCAGTCATCCAGCGCCTTCTGATAAGCCAGCAGGATCGTCATGTCCGCTGCATATCCGGTAATCTCATTCTGGATCTGGCTGTGCTTTTGCGCCGGGTGAGCCACACAGCGCCCCAAGTGCTCCTCCTCCTTCGGCTCATACAGGCCTGTGAGCAGCAGCACTAAAAAAGTCATATCATAGTTTAACAGCATCTGGCCGATTCGTCCATAGCGTTTGTGAAGTTCCTGGCAAAGCCCGCAGTAATAGCCCCGGTAGCTCTCCGAATCCTTCACCTTCAGCTCCTGTTGATTTACGCACACATATCCAAACATATCTTTTCCCTGTCAGCTCTTTTTCGTAAACTCAGTCCCGCATTTGGGGCAGGTGACACAGATTTTGCCTTTTCCCTTCGGTATCCGGATCTTCTGCTTGCAGTTGGGACACTTATAAATGTGATGTGTCTTCCGATCCTGAGCGATTCGCTTTTCCTTCTGAAATACAGATGCCACCCGCTCTTTTGCCTGCAGATATTTGACATTCTCCTGATACCGCTTCTGGATATTTTTTGAAAACATCCGAAAATACACATAGATCAGCAAAAGCAAAATCACGGTATTCAAAAATCGGAATCTCAGAAACAGATTCAAAACCATCAAAACCAGAGAAGCCCCCAGGATAAATTTTGAAAAATCATCTGTCCCGTATCTGCCGGACATAAACCTCATAAACCGTTCCTTCATGAATAAATCCACCTTTCTTCAGGGAGTTATAGAAAGTATGGTACCCCCAATCCAGAATTGTGTCAACAATCATAGAACAGAATTCACAGTTTTTTTATAGTTCCCGGGCATCTGCCAGCGGAAACAGAAGCACTGCCCGGAAAGTATCTCCCTCCAGCGCCACCTCAAAACTTCCATTCATCAGCTCTGTAAGACTCTTAGCTATGGAAAGTCCCAGACCGCTGCCCTCTGTATTGCGGCTTAAATCTCCCCGGACAAACCGCTCCTGAAGCTCCTGCGCACTCACCTGAAGCCTTTGCCCGGATACGTTCTGAAAGACGATCTCTGCCTGCCTTCCGGTCTTTTTCAGCTCCAGCACAACTTCGGTATCCCCTTGGGCATATTTTACAATATTGCCAAGAAGATTCTCAAAGATCCTCCAGAGCTGCCGCCCGTCTGCCTCCACCAGAAGCGGTTCCTTCTCCAGTTTAAGCGTCACTGCCAGGTTTTGTTCCTCCAAGCGTTCTGCAAACTCCCCGTAAGCCTGCTGCAGCATCTGGGAAAGATTCAGCCGCTGAGGATGAAGCTCCACATTCCCGGAGCTGATCTTGCTGGCTTCGATCAGATCCTCTGTGAGCTGCCGGAGTCTCTGGGATTTCTGCTCCAACACTTTCAGATATTCCGAGGCCTTTGGATTGTTCAGTTCTTCTCGCTTTAACAGATCCACATAATTGATAATCGAAGTAAGAGGCGTCTTGATATCATGGGATACATTGGTGATCAACTCAGCTTTCAGCCGCTCATTTTTCAGCATAGAATCCACTGCGCTCTGAAGGCCGTCCCCCATCTCATTCACCGCCTGCGCCATAACCAGGCTTTCTCCGGTCAGAAGCCGGGTATCGATCTTATAGCTTAGCTCTCCCTGGGACAGCTGATTCAGCCCCTCCCAGACGCTCTGCTTTCCCACCTCACTGCGCATCAGGTACAGCAGCACCGCCATATCTATCACCACTGCCATAATCACACCTGCAAAACCGAAAAAGCCCAGGAAAAAAATATTTAATGCAAAGAAAATAATATACCCGATCACCAGGCGCTTGGAATTTCTCCTGGCGCTGTATACCTGCCGGCATCCTAAAACCACTGCATAACAAACACTGTTGCTCCAAAGAGTCTGGGCCTTGTTTCTCCGCACCAGGCTTAAAAAGCAGGCCAGAAAGATCCAGTATTCTGCCACAACGATCAGCAGGCGCAGGTTCAGCCCTGTGTACTGTCCCGCATAATAGGAAAGCCCCAGCTGCCCGTCCAGCCAGTCCGCCGCAAAATACAGGATGATCCCGGCGATCAGGCTCAGGCCCACCGCAATCTCTGTGGGGATCCGGTCAAAACCTCCAAGGAGCGCCTCTCCATCCGGCCTTTTCCTGCCGGTGGTGGCAAGTCCTGTTACCAGAAGAAACACCAGCAGAAGAACACAGCAGATCCCAATGATCAGGCTGGCTGCCAAAACCGGCTCACGCTTTTCAAAAGCGCGGTGCAGATCCTGAAGTCCGTCTCCTATAGGGTAAGACAGATCCACTGCGATCAGCACTTTTTCCCCTGTACCAAGGAACCGCGTTCCAATAAACCAGTCAGAGGCCTCTTCATTCATCACATACTCCGAATTGGCCACCATGATATTAAATCTTCGTTCTCCTTCGTATAGAAAGGACAGATCTTCCCGATTTTCCACCATCCGCTGGGCAGCAGAAAAACTCTTTACCCCCAGGTTGGTATACCGCTGCCTGGTAGCCGTGTTCTCCACATAATATCCAATGTTGCTGGGAGCCTCACTGTTCTCTTCCCCCACCGGATACTCCAAAGCTGCCATATACTCCTGATATCTTCTGGAAATGTCCCTGCTGGTAATGCAAAGCATCTGGTAATATTCCAAAATTGCCAGAGGCGGCGTTACACTTATCCTTGCATAATCCGCAAGGCTGCTTCCCGACAGGGGCATCACCGTCTCCAGCTCTGCAGCCTCTGAAAAAAGCTGACCTCCGATCTCATAATCCGACTTCTGCGTATCCATGAAGCTCTGTATGGTTTCCTCCATCTGAAACACACCGTCCTGGTAAAAATCCATCAGGTCTTTGATGCGATACGTCAAATTCAGATTCAGGCTGGCAGGATCCTTTGTCCCGGAAGTGTACTGGCGGATATCCACCTCCTGATTCTCGTCATACACCCCATCCACCTCAAAGAGTTCACGGTTTTCATCACTTTCGATCTTCCGGCGCACAGTCTGCTCCACCTGCTGAAAAAACACAGAGATCTCCTCAAAGCTCTTTCCCAGTTCTGACAGGCTGAAGCTGCCTTCCATCCAGTAAAATGCATTGGAAAGACACATCAGCAAAATCCCCACCAAAACTCCCTGCAGAACCCAGTTAAACCATTTGAAACCGGTCCTGTACCAGATCTGTTTGATATTCTTCATAAATCGGTGCTCCTTGTTTCCTTTCTGTCAAATACAGGCAAATTTCCGGAAGATCATGAAATATTCTCAATCTTATATCCAATCCCCCACATTACTTTCAGATACCTGGGATTCTTTGGATCGATCTCAATCTTTTCCCGAATGTGGCGGATGTGGACAGTCACCGTATTGTCTGCGCAGAAAGCCTCCTCCTTCCAGATCTGCTCATAGATCTGATCGATAGAGAACACCTTCCCCTTATTCATGATCAGCAGAAGCAGGATGTTGTACTCAATCCTGGTAAGCTTGACCGGTTCCCCATCCACAGTCACTTCCTTGCGCTCATCGTTCACCATCAGCCCTCCGGTGCGGTAAACATGCTCCTCCACCCTGGCCTCCTGGATCGTGCCCAGAGTGGTATAACGACGAAGCTGAGATTTTACCCTTGCCACCAGCTCCAGGGGATTGAACGGCTTTGTCACATAGTCGTCTGCCCCGATATTCAGTCCCAGGATCTTATCGCTGTCCTGGGATTTGGCAGACAGGATAATAATAGGAATGCTGCTCTCCTCCCGGATCTTTAAGGTGGCGTGAATGCCGTCCATCTCCGGCATCATCAGATCCAAAATCAGAAGATGGATCTTCTCCTTCTTCATCAACTCCAGCGCCTCCTTGCCGTCATAAGCCTTAAATACCTGATAGCCTTCCTGCATCAGATAGATCTCCACTGCATCAACAATCTCTTTTTCATCATCACAAACTAAAATATTATACATTCTGCTCCCCCTGTACCTGCAAAATTATCCAGCTGCTCTCCTTCTGGGATCCGGCTGCTCTTCAAAAAGAAGTCTGCCTAAGTGTTTTATATCATCAGGAAACACTGTTCTAAACTATAAAACAAACTGCCCTGCCAGACCACACAGTTTCTTTCTTTAGTCTAGCAGAGGCAGTTTAAAAACACCCGTAAAAAATTATTAAATTTTCCTTAAGTCTCAAAGATCCCTGTGTTCCTATATCTTCCTTTTATTTTGCTTCCATCACATGGAGCATATTCGTCATATTTCCTTTTCCCCGAACCAGGTTTGTGGAGGGATCTCCTGCTGTAAACACTACCATATCTCCGGACTCCACCAGCTTTTCCCGCTTTACCACATACATGGCATGGGAGATAATATTCTCCGTAGAATCCTCCTGATATCCTCGAAGAGGCATCACGCCCCAATCGATCATCATTTTTCTCTGCGCCCGCTCATTGGGTGTCACCGCATAAATCGGTACTTTAGGACGGATGTTGGACACCAGTCTTGCGGTCTGCCCCGACATGGTAGGGGTAACAATACACTTGGCATGGACATGGGATGCCGTCTGCACTGCTGCCACTCCCACTGCACTGGAAACGCTGGCCCCCTTTAACATCTCATAATCCGGAATCTCATATTTTAATTTGCTCTCTGTATATTCTGCGATCTTTACCATGGTCTGCAGTGCTTCCACCGGATATTTTCCCATGGCAGTCTCACCGGAAAGCATAATGGCATCTGTACTCTGATTGATGGCATTGGCCACGTCCGTCACCTCAGCTCTGGTGGGACGGGGATTGCGGATCATAGAATCCAGCATCTGGGTGGCTACGATCACGGGTTTGTACTGGGAATTGCATTTGTCGATGATCAGCTTCTGATAATAAGGCACCTCATAGGCAGGAATCTCCACACCCATATCTCCTCTGGCCACCATAGCGCCGTCTGCATACCGGATGATCTCATCAATATGCTCCAGCCCCTCCGCATTTTCCACCTTGGCAATCACATCAATATGTTCTGCATCATGTTCTTTCAGGATCTTCTTGATCTCCTTGATGGCCTTGGCATTCCGGACAAAGGAAGCTGCGATAAAATCAATATCCTGTTCTATGCCAAAAAGGATATCCTGGCGATCCTTCTCTGTGATAGCCGGCAAATGTATCACCACGTTGGGCAGGTTGATTCCCTTGCGCTCACCCAGTTCACCGCCATTATCCACCCGGCAGATCACATCTGTGTCTGTCACCTCCACAACCGTCATTTCAATGAGGCCGTCGTCAATGAGTACCCGATTGCCGGGAACCAGATCCCTGGGAAGATCCTCATAGGTCTGGGAACAGATCTGATCATTTCCCTCCAGCGCTCTGGTGGTAAGGGTAAAGGTCTGTCCTTCCTTCAAAGTAACCTTTTTTCCTCCTTCCAGCCGTCCGGTTCGGATCTCGGGTCCCTTGGTGTCCAGCAGAATGGCCACCGGCTTTTTCAGTTCTGCCCGGACACTCTTCAGCAGATCCATTCTGGCCTTCTGCTCCTCATAGCTTCCATGAGAAAAATTAAAACGGGCCACGTCCATTCCATTCTCTACCAGAGCCTTCATGATCTCCCGGTCATCCGAATTGGGGCCCATCGTGCAGATAATTTTCGTCTTTTTCATTTTTCCGTCTCCCTTCTGAAACTCCGACGCCAAGACGCCGGCACAAAACTGCCCTTTGTACACTACTTCTCTCTTGACTTTTCAAACAGCTTTCCCGCTATCTTTCCGGCACGATCTCCAGCCAGTAGCCGTCCGGATCGGTAATAAAGTAAATTCCCATCTCGGGATTTTCAAAACAGATGCACCCCATCTCCTTATGCTTTTTGTGGGCTGCCTCATAATCATCTGTGTGAAATGCCAGATGGAATTCGCACTCTCCCAGATTATAGGCTCCGGGATGCTCCTTCAGCCAGGTCAGTTCCAACTGAAAATCGGTCGTATCATTTCCCACATAGGCAATAATAAAGGATCCGTCAGGTGCCGTGATTCTCCTTTGCTCTTCCAGCCCCAACGCTTCCTTATAAAAAGCCAGAGATCGATCTAAATCTGCAACATTATAATTTTCATGATACATTCTGAATTTCATGTTCTTCCTCCTGTTTTCCCTTCCCTGCATCCGGTTCTCTGCCAAAGGGTTCTCTGCTCCGCGTTTCCCATGCAGGCGGTCTTTCTTTTTTATCCTGGTATGAATTATAATCACTTTTTTAAAACTTGTCTACCCTGGGATTTAATCCTTGCCATTCCTTAACCGATTGGATATAATTGCATGGGAGAGGGAATATTTCCGGCCGCAGCCGATTTCTCTCTCACCTCTACTTTTACAGATAAGGATGGAACAATTATGAATATCCATACAGAAACCACAAAAAATATTCAGGAAAAACCGGTAAAAAAAGTACCTTCCCGGCTTTCCGGCATTCTGGTTCACCCCACCTCCTTCCCTTCCCCCTATGGCATTGGGGATCTGGGACAAGGTGCCTATGATTTCATTGATTTTATGGAAGCCTCCGGCCAGCATCTGTGGCAGGTGCTTCCCTTAGGCCCCACCGGTTTTGGCGATTCCCCCTACCAGGGCTTTTCTGCCTTTGCCGGACAGCCTTTGCTGATCAGCCCGGAAAAACTCATTGAACTGAAGCTTCTCACAGAAGAGGACTGCCAGCCAATGCCGGAATGGGATCCCAGAAAAACCGACTACGGTGCTGTGATTGCCTACAAGACCCGGCTGTTTCAAATTGCCTTTGAAACCTTTCATCACACGCCGGATAAGACCCTGCTGGAAGAATTTGAACACTTCTGCCAGAATGAAAGCAGCTGGCTGGAAGACTATACCCTGTTTATGGCTGTGAAGGATTTCCATGAAGGCCGATGCTGGCTGGAATGGAAGGAGGAGATTAAATCCCCTTCTGCTGCTGATAAAGTACTGTGGAAAGAAAAGCTGTCAGACACTATCCGGTATTATCAGTTTCTCCAGTTTATGTTTGCACGCCAGTGGATGGAGCTTCGAGAATATGCCCACGACCATCAGGTGGAGATCATCGGGGATATTCCCATCTTTGTGGCTTTGGACAGCTGCGATGTATGGGCCAATAAAAAACTGTTCCAGTTAGACACCAAAGGCTATCCTACCAGCGTTGCCGGAGTTCCCCCTGATTACTTCAGTGCCACCGGTCAGCTTTGGGGAAATCCCCTCTATGACTGGGACTATCAGAAGGATACCGGTTATCAGTGGTGGATCCAACGGATCCGTCACCAGCTCACTCTGGTAGATTATCTGCGCATTGACCATTTCCGGGGCTTTGAAGCTTACTGGTCCGTGCCTGCAAGTGAGGAAACTGCCATCAACGGAACCTGGGAAAAAGGCCCCTGCGAAGATTTGTTTTTAGCCATCCAGAAGGCTCTGGGAAATAATCTCCCCATCTTTGCAGAAGATCTGGGCATCATCACCCCGGAGGTGGAGCAGCTTCGGGATATGTTCCAGTTTCCGGGAATGAAAGTGCTGCAGTTTGGTTTTGAAAATATGGAGGATCACAATTATATTCCCCATTTCTTTACCACCACTAACTGCATCTGCTACACCGGCACCCATGACAACGATACTACCATGGGCTGGTATGCAAAACAGCCGGAAATTGTGAAAGACCGGATCCGCCGCTACGGAAACACTGATGGAAATATGGTAGGACTTGACTTTATCCGCTTCTGCTTTGGCTCCATTGCCCGATATGCCATCTTCCCCATTCAGGATCTGCTTCTGATGGGAAGCGAAAGCCGTATGAACACGCCTGGAGTGGCTGCTGCTAACTGGTCTTTCCGCTACGTCCAGGATGATTTAACAAAAGAGCGCCGGGAATGGCTGCTTCAGACTACAAAGCTTTATAACCGGTAAAGGAGGAGTTTACATGCTGCGATTAATTCTGGCGGCTGCCGCCATTGTTCTGTTTCTGATCCTCACCCTTCCGGTGCTGTTTGTCTTATGGATCATGGGAAAATCCAATCCAAAGCGCAGTGAGATCATACGTCTTCGCATGGTACAGTGGATTTTCCGGGTGATCACCTGGCTTTGCGGCACTAAAGTCACTGTGATCGGTGAGGAAAACATTCCAAAAGATCAGCCGGTGCTTTACATCGGAAATCACCGTAGTTTGTTCGACACCCCATTAACCTACTCCCGCTGTCCTTCTTACACCGGCTACATTGCCAAGAAGGAAATGGCCAAAGTCCCCATCCTGAATCTGTGGATGAAAGGACTACACTGTCTGTTCCTGGATCGCGAAAACATCAAAGAGGGATTAAAGATCATTCTGACAGCAATCGACTACATCAAGGCTGGGGTATCCATCACCGTATTTCCGGAAGGAACCAGGGGGAAGGATCCGGATGAGACCAAACTGCAGCCCTTCCACGAAGGCACCTTCAAGATTGCCACAAAGACCGGATGTCCCATCATCCCAATGGCGATCAGCCACTCTTCCCAGATCTTTGAGGATCACAAGCCCTGGATCCGCCCCGCTCATGTGGTGATCGAATACGGAGCTCCCATCTATCCGGATCAGCTCTCAAAAGAAGAAAAAAAATTTATTGGAAAATATGTTCAGGGGATCATGCAGAAAATGCTGGATAAGAATGTAACTGTATAATACTTCCGTATACAAGATACCATGGGTTCAGAAATGAGCGCATGGTATCTTAATTATTAAGAGGTTCCGTTAATACTCTTTTTAAGGGCAGAGTCACATAAAGAAATAAAAACTCTCACAGAAATCAGCCTTTTGGTATCTGATCTTCTGTGAGAGTCTTTCCATGTTCCTTTTCTGTCTATAATATGGCGTATAAAACCCTTGACTGCACGCTTGAACGTACTCTTTTCCCAAGCAGTCTTTTCATTCTCTGCTCCTGCTTTTTTTACTCGATTTCATTTATTGCCAGTATTAAGTTTAAATACGCAACTCCCAGCTTCTCCTCCGATGCATTTTCTGAAATCAGATCCTTTGCTTCCTGAATTCTTTGTTTCAGTTTTTCCAATGCCTCAGCATTTTTTTCTGCATCTGCTGTCTCTGCCTTTTTCTGCGCTGAAGTGATAATTTCCTCCAACGATGTTTGATCGATTTTAGAAGCTGCAGCATCCATTTTGCTGTCTGTATCGTATTCCGTCTCCTGTACAGCTTCGCTTCCGTTCTCAGACCCGCCAGCTCCATTCTTCTGCCCGTCTGAAAACAAATTTAAAAAAACAAGATATCCTAAAAGCACAAGAACAATGGCAGCTACGCATATGATGCCTGCCACAAAAACCCGTTTTCGTTTTTCTCTGCGTCTTTTTTCATTTTTCATCCTACGCAGTCTTTCATTGTTGTCTCTATATCTGCTGCTTTGATTTCCCATAACGTTCCTCAATTATCAACTTCCGTGGTGGTTTGTTCGTAAAGCAGACTCAGTTTATCCAGATCTTTGCCGATCTGTCAGGTGCGGAATAGAATATGGAAAAGAGAAGTTTCCCTCCCTTTTCCATGTTTTATTAGTGCGCAGACCTTCTTCTCTTGAGAAGAACTACTGCAATTACTACTGCTGCTGCAAACAGAGAAATCACATATGGCATGATCATAGTCGTATCGCCTGTCTTAACAGCCCCTGTGTCATCTGCTTTCTTTGCAGAATCATTATTTTTACCATTATCATTGCCTGGAGCCGGTTTTACAGGTGCTTCTGTCTCTTCCTCTGTCTGAGGTGCTTCCGTCTGAGGCTCTTCTGTTTCCGGTTCCTCTGTCTGTGGTCCCTCTGTTTCCGGTGCTTCTGTCTGCGGTGCTTCTGTTTCCGGTGCTTCTGTCTGCGGTGCTTCTGTCTGCGGTGCTTCTGTTTCCGGTGCTTCTGTCTGCGGTCCCTCTGTTTCCGGTGCTTCTGTCTGCGGTGCTTCTGTTTCCGGTGCTTCTGTCTCCGGTGCCTCAATGTCTGCGAACCGTGCCTTGAAGCTGAACAGGTAGCCGTGTACGCCTTCCTCATTCGTTCCCATGTCTACTGCAAGATCCTTGGAGAATGTGAACTCTGCTCCCGGTGCATATACCGTATTTCCGTCAAGGGTCCAGTCGGCAAATTCCTTGCCTTCCGGTACTGTTCCGTGGTAGTTGGACATCAGCACTACTGTTCTTCCAAGTTCTACCTCTGTATAGTCATCGATCCCCTCAAACTGGATGTAGCCCATGGTCTTTTCCTGCACATCCTTAAAATATGCCTTGAAATCAAACAGATAGCCGCGGGCTCCGTCCGGATTCGTTCCCATGTCCTGACCCAGTTCCTTGGAACAGGTGAACATTGCTCCCGGTGCATATACCGTATTTCCGTCAAGGGTCCAGCCGGCAAACTCCTTGCCTTCCGGTACTTCACCATCATAGCTTGCTTTCAGGGTCACAGCCTGGCCAAGTGCTGTGGTCTCTGCCGCTGTTCCCTCATACTGGATCCGCTGCAGCTCGGATACTCCCGGTTCATCTGAGGCAACATCCTCTGTTTTTTCTTCCTGCTGTAAAGCCTCTGTCGCAGCCGTTTCCGCCTCTGTCTCCGTCAGCTCTTCTGTCTCCTGCTGCAGGGCTTCTGTCTCCTTTAAAGCATCCGCATCATCTTCTGTCAAAGCCGACTCAACCACCGTATCCAGTCCGCTTTCAGTTGTTTCCATGCCTTCTGCTGCCGCTCCCATTGCACTGTTCAGTACAAAGGAAACTGCCACCCCGATGGCAAGGAAGTCCTTAAGTAACTTTTTCATTTTCATCTCTTTACAAATCCTCTCTGTTTTTCTGTTTCATTTTTACACATTCTTTTCTGCCCCTACCAAAAACCGGTCTGCCTTACAAACTCCCACCTAACCTTAATACTATCTCAGAGCAGCATACTTCACCCACTCATCGACATCTTAACTATATATCTTATTTTTTTAAGATGTTAATGTTTTATATCTTATTTTATAAGATATCGTAAATAAAACATTCGCACAATCCTCTCCCTATTTTCCGTATATCTCTCATTTTATAAGACAATAATCAATTTTGTCATTATATTTAAGACTTTAGACGTAATTAAAAGGTTTCATGTTATTATTAACTTTTGGAGGTGTTATATGACAAATTTTGGGAAAAATCTAAAACATGCCCGCGAAAACAAAGAACTGACTCAAGAAGCTGTCATGAGACTGACCGGTATTAACCGCAAATCTCTTTCCGGTTACGAAAATAATGTTGCGCAGCCCGATCTTATGACTTTTGCAACACTGGCGAAACTGTATAATGTCTCCGCTGACCTTCTTCTCGGTATCAGTCCAGAGCTTTCCCAGCAGCTTCCCTCCCCGGCCGAACGTCAAGTCTTAAAAAAGATCAAAAAACTTGACAGAGAACATCTTTCCGAATTAAACGCACTGCTTGATATTATGATACATTATTCTTCTGAAGCACAACATGAGAAAAGTAAATAGGGCGCCGTACAGTCTTTTCTGACTATACAGCGCCCTGACTTTATGTAGATTCCTTTCCTTTTTGCAGCTGTCCTCCACACTTACTCCTCATCCATCTGCAGCTTTTTCTCCCTCAGGATTCCTTGATAAGGCCCTTCCCTGCAGATTCCCGCCGAAAAAAATCCCTGTTTCTCATAATATCTGGCAAGGGGCAGATTATCCTCTGCGGAATCCAGGCGAAGGCAAACCTTGCCTTCCTTCTCTGCATATCCCTCCACCGCCTTCAAAAAAGCAGTACCGGCTCCCTTTACCCCAACTCTGGATGCAAAATTGTGAACATAGAAAGCAGGAACTGCCTCATGCCCTTCCCAGCGCTCATCTTCCTCCTTTAAAACTCCTGCGCACACGATACCGTCAGTCTTAGGATCTGCCAGAACATAGACCTGTCCCTTTTGCCTCTCCTCCTCATAATAGCTTTCCGGATACACTTTATCATATTCCATTACATTCCACTGACGAATGCCCTTCTCATCCATCCACTTCATCCGCTGACGGATCAGAGAAAACATTTCAGGCACCTCATGCTGCTTAATTTTTCGAAATACATATCTGCCCATCATGGTCCCCGTTAATCCCTTCTTTTCTTATACACCAAGTCTGCGGTTCCATTGCAAGTCCGGCTTCCGGGAGGCTTCCGCTTTTTCTTCTCCATCCCTTTCAAAACCTCCGGCCGGCTCAAGCGGGTTCCTTGCACACATCTACCCAGCCTCTGGCATTTGCTGCCTGTTCCAGCTCCTCTATGGTAAGCCTTACAGCACTGTGATCGTTGCCGGCAGCCGGATACACCGTTGAAAACCGTTTCAGACTTTCATCCAGGTACACTGCTACTCCCTCTCTGACTCCAAAGGGACAGACTCCTCCCGGTGCATGCCCCGTCAGCGCCTCCACCTCATCAAAAGGGATCATCCTGGCCTTGGTGTGAAAAGTATCTTTATATTTTCGATTATCCACCCTGGCTGTCCCCTCTGCCAGAATGAGCACTGCTTCCTCTCCCTGCAAAAAGGAAAGCGTCTTGGCGATCATTCCCGGTTCCACTCCCAGCGCCTCCGCAGCCATATCCACAGTTGCCGTAGAATGGTCTATTTCGATCACATGATCCAGAAAGCCTCTGCCCTCTAAAAACTTCTTTGCTTTTTCCAGTGACATCTTCGTCCTCCTTTTTAAACCTCAAAAGGGCTGTAGGAACTATTTGCTCCCACAGCCTATTTGATATCTTACACTTCCTTCTTTTTACAGCTCTTATCCTTACAGATCCACACTGTCAGCATACTCTGCTGCTCCTGCTTCTATTGCTCTTTGATACTCCTGCAGGATCACCTCCTGCATCCGTTCTCTGGTTACTGAGTTAATGGGATGTGCGATATCACGATACTCTCCGCTGGCAGTTTTCCGACTGGGCATAGCGATAAATAATCCTTTTTCTCCATCGATCACCTTGATATCGTGAACTACAAACTCCTCATCAAAGGTTACAGAAACTACTGCCTTCATCTTACCTTCCTTGGTTACTTTTCTTACCCTCACATCTGTAATTGTCATAAGATCATCCTTCCCAGAATACCCTTTCTCTTGTAATTTCCTCCCGCTAGATCACATATCTTTCATCCGTTTCCGTTACCAGCTTGATCCCGTCTCCCCCGGTGTAATATGTGTTGGCGCGTATGGTATCACGGCTCTCCACAATGCAATTTTCCAGATGCACATTGTCTCCCAGGTATACATCATTCAGCACAATGGAATTTTTAATGACACAGTTTTCTCCTACAAATACTTTTTTAAAGATCAAAGAATTTTCCACATAACCATTGATAATGGTTCCTGCGGACACAAGGCTGTTTTTCACCTGACAGCCCGGGTTATACTTGGCCGGCGGAAGATCATCCACCTTGGAATGTACGTCCGGATACTGACGGAAGAAATAATTGCGTACCTCCGGCTTTAAGAAATCCATATTGGTCTTATAATAGGATTCCACGGAAGCAATATTGCTCCAATAGCTGTCCATCTTATAGCCGTACATCCGCTTCACATCCTTGTACCGGATCAGCACATCCTTTACAAAATCAAACCTTCCCTCTGCCACAGACTTCTCGATCAGTTCAATCAGCTGACGCCTGCGGATCACATAGATCCCGCAGGAAATGGTATGGGAGGTGGATGCCATGGGTTTTTCATCGAACTGCTCAATTCTGCAGTCCTCATTCATCTTCAGCAACCCAAACCTGGTCACATCCTCAGTCTTTGGAATATCCTTGCAGACCACAGTCACATCTGCCTTCTTGGCGATATGATATTCCAGCACTTTATTAAAGTCCAGCTTATAGATACCGTCTCCGGAAGCGATCACCACATAGGGCTCGTGGCAGTTTTTCAAAAAGTCCAGATTCTGGTGGATGGCATCTGCGGTACCCCGGTACCAGAAGCTGTTGTCCGCAGTCACCATAGGCGGAAAGACAAATAATCCTCCCTGCTTTCTGCCAAAATCCCACCATTTGGAGGAGCTTAAATGCTCGTTTAAGGATCTGGAATTATATTGCGTAAAAATTGCCACCTTCTGAATGTGGGAATTGGACATACTACTCAAAGCAAAATCAATACTGCGGAAGCTGCCTGCAATGGGCATGGCCGCAATGGCACGTTTATTGGACAACTCCTTCATCCGGTAGCTGTTGCCGCCAGCTAAAATCAATCCTACTGCTCTCATGACACAACACCTGCCTTATCTAAAGTTTCACCGCTCTCCAGGACTCCTCCCGGATAATCTTCAGGCAGGGTTCTGCCCGTTATGGCCGTATTCTTGCCGATCTTTACATCTGCTGGGATCTGGGTATCCTCACCCACCACTGCCAGCCCGAAGGAATATACCTTGGGTTTCACTTTGTTTGGAATATCCTCTCCGATGCCCAGCACCGTCCGATCACCAATGATGCAGTTTTCCGCCACAATTGCACGGTCCAGCACTGCTCCTTCACCGATCACCGTTCCCTGCATGATAATAGAATCCCGAACCACAGCCCCCTTGCCAATGACTACTCCGGAGCCGATGATGGAATTGCGCACCTCTCCGTATACCTCTGTACCGTCTCCGATAAGGCTCCGGTAAATGCAGGCATCCTCTGCTATGTACTGGGGCGGAATGATTTCATTTCTGGTATAAATCTTCCAAAATTCTTCATAAAGGTTAAACTCCGGAATAATGTCGATCAACTCCATATTGGCCTCCCAGTAGGAGCCCAGGGTGCCCACATCCTTCCAGTAGCCGTTATACTCATAGGCCACCAGCGTCTGTCCCTGATCGAAACAGTAGGGGATCACATGCTTTCCAAAATCGCAGCCCTCCTGCTCTGACAGCGTGATGAGCGCCTCCTTCAGAGTCTTCCAGTTGAAAATATAAATGCCCATGGAGGCCAGATTGCTCTTGGGATGCTCCGGTTTCTCCTGAAATTCCGTAATACGTCCCCGCTCATCTGTCACTACAATCCCGAAGCGGCTGGCTTCCTCCTCCGGAACCGGCATCACTGCAATACTCACATCCGCATTGTGGGACTTATGATATCCCAGCATCACTTCGTAATCCATTTTATAAATATGGTCACCGGACAGAATCAGCACATACTCCGGATTGTAGGTTTCCATATAGGCCAAATTCTGATATATGGCGTTGGCAGTTCCGGTATACCACTCCGTCTTCCCCACCTTTTCGTAGGGGGGCAGCACTGTCACGCCTCCTACATTCCGGTCCAGATCCCAGGGAATGCCGATACCGATATGAGTATTCAGCCGCAGAGGCTGATACTGGGTCAGCACACCCACTGTGTCAATGCCGGAATTAATACAGTTGCTCAAGGGAAAATCAATGATCCGATATTTCCCACCGAAAGCGACCGCAGGCTTAGCAACTTTCGATGTCAGAACTCCAAGACGGCTGCCCTGTCCACCTGCCAGCAGCATCGCGATCATTTCTTTTTTAATCACATTATCACCTCTTGTACTTAATTGTGCAGTTATTATAGCATGGTTTTATTATTTTGTGAACATATTTTACAATTTTTTTCAAAATATCATGTGCTTTTTAGAGCAAAACATTCATTTAATATAATCTTAACATCTCAATATTTTGATATAATTTTACATTTTTTGATAATATTCGACATTATTTTTATATATTTTATCTAATTCTTCCCCTTTCCTCTTTTCTTTTCTCTGTACGAAGTGTATACTAAAAAAGAAATTACTGATGAAGGAACTACATACTATTAATATGAAGGAGAGCAATATGTATCAGATAAATTTTAAACAGCCGGTTTCCATCCATTTTATCGGCATCGGCGGTATCAGCATGAGCGGTCTGGCCGCAGTTCTTTTAAAAGAAGGTTTTCAGGTATCCGGTTCTGATGCCAAGGAGTCCCCACTCACCAGATGGCTGGAAGAAAAGGGAGCCCGCATTGTTTACGGACAGACGGCCGATAACGTTTCCCAGGATCTGGATGTAGTAGTATACACAGCTGCCATTCACCCGGACAATCCGGAATTTGCAGCTGCAAAAGATCTGGGTCTGCCCATGCTCACCAGAGCGGAGCTCCTGGGACAGATCATGAAAAATTATGAAATGCCCATTGCTGTCTCCGGAACTCATGGAAAGACCACTACTACTTCTATGCTCTCCCATGTGCTGCTGGCAGCGGATCTGGATCCTACCATCTCTGTGGGAGGAATTTTAAAAGCCATTAACGGCAACATCCGGGTTGGAAATTCCCAAAATTTTATTACGGAGGCCTGTGAATACACCAACAGCTTTTTAAGCTTTTATCCAAAGATGAGCCTGATCTTAAATATTGATGCGGATCATCTGGACTTTTTCAAAGATCTGGATGATATCCGTCATTCTTTCCGCCTGTTTGCCCAGAGACTTCCCCAGGACGGTACTTTGATCATCAACAGCTGTATTCCAAACCTGGAGGAGATCACAGAAGGGTTATCCTGCAGGGTGATCACCTACGGCACCCCGGAAAGTGATTATTACGCTGCAGATGTCACCTACAACGAACTGGGCTTCGGCAGCTTTACGCTTTTAAAGAATGGCCAGGAAATGGGCCGTTTTCATCTGATGGTGCCGGGCGACCATAACGTTTCCAACGCTACCGCCACCCTGGCTGCCGGAGATCTTTTGAGAATCTCCCCGGAAGATATGGCAAAGGGGCTTGCCTCCTTTACCGGAGCGGACCGCCGTTTTGAACATAAGGGCACCGTAAGAGGCATTACTGTGATCGATGACTATGCCCATCACCCCACAGAGATCGAAGCCACTCTGCGGGCTGCCAAAAACTATCCCCACAAAACTTTATGGTGCGTGTTCCAGCCTCACACCTATACCAGAACCAAGGCACTTTTGGATGATTTTGCCAGAGTGCTCTGCCTGGCAGACAAAGTAATCCTGGCAGATATCTATGCTGCCAGAGAGAAAAATACAGTCGGCATTTCCTCCAAAGATCTGCTGGAAAAGATTTTGGAAAAGGGCGGCAATGCCATCTATCTGCCTGATTTTGCCCGGATCGAAGACTATCTTCTGGAGCACTGCGCCAAGGATGACCTGGTGATCACCATGGGAGCCGGAGACGTAGTGACCATTGGTGAAGAGCTTCTGAAAAAGTAGGTATTTTTTATTTCCGCAAAGGGCGGACCCACTGCCTCCTTTTCTCTCTTGAGGCCGGAAAAAAGTTTCCCCAGAAACAGGAACATATTATCCACAGGGAAAGCCCCTTTATTTATCGCTTTCCACAGTGTTATCCACATAATCCACATGTTATGCACAATTTTTTCTGCTGCACATGTGGATTTTTTGTGGAAAAGATGTTCACATTCTCCAGCAATCCCAGGTTCATTTTTCCTGCGGCCTGTGATATACTCTAGGAGATATATACAGACGCCATAGTTTCTCGGGGAGGCGCATTTATGAAATTACATTTGCCGCAGGATGGCGGCGCTACTATGATCGAAAACAATTTTATTGACAATTATATGCCGAAAGCCAACGGCGAATTTGTAAAGCTCTATCTGTATCTGCTGCGCTGTGCCCAGGCTGGAAGGGAACTGTCCCTCTCCGCCATAGCAGATGTATTTGACCATACAGAGAAGGATGTCCGCAGAGCTTTGGCTTACTGGGAAAAACTAAGCCTTTTAAGGCTCCAGTACGATACCGGCGGAAGCCTCAGCGAGATTTCTTTTCTGGATCATTCTTCTGTCTCCGGTTATGGATCCGGTTCTGCCATACCGACGGCTGTCGGCGCTTCCAGCGGCCTGGAGGAGACCGCCGCAGGCATTGCGGAGCCGGAAGCTCCCGCTGCTCCCGCCAGACATCAGATCTCCAGAAGCCGGGCTCTGGCGCTGAAAGAACAAGAACAGATCCGGCAGCTGATATTTGTGGCAGAACAGTATTTTTCCAGACCTTTGACCAGCACAGAGCAGTCCAACCTGCTCTACTTTTATGATACCCTGCATTTTTCTGCAGATCTCATTGAATATCTTATTGAATACTGTGTCTCCAAGGGCAGCAGCAGCCCCCACTATATGGAAAAGGTGGCCCAGGAATGGTATAAGGAAGGGATCACCACTGTAGAACAGGCCAAGAGCAGTTCCAATCTTTATAACAAAAACTACTTTACCATCTTCAATGCCATGGGGATCAAGGGACGCAACCCGGCTCCTGCTGAAGTGGAATATATGGACCGGTGGCTGAACCAATACGATTTTACCATTGAGATCATCCTGGAGGCCTGCTGCCGGACCATCCGCCAGACCCACCAGCCCAATTTCCAATACGCAGACAAGATTCTGGAGCAGTGGAACAAGGCTGGCGTTCATCATCTGTCTGATATCCAGCAGCTGGATGCAGCTCATGCTCAGAAAAAGGCCAGACCGGTGAAGGAGACACCAAGATCCGTCCAGCCCAACCGCTTCAATAATTTCCCTCAGCGGGAATACAACTGGAGCCAGCTGGAACAGCAGCTTTTATACGCGCAGGAAAAGAAAGAAGGTTAAGCTTTGGGATTGAATAACACACAGTACGATGCTATTATGCGCTGTTACAGCAAAAAACAGTCAGAAAACCAGCGTGCCTTAGAACAGCGCCGGAAAACTGCCTACGAACAGATCCCCCAGCTTACACAGCTGGACCGGGAAGTAGCTGCCTGCAGCCTGGCCGGTGCAAGAGTGCTTTTAGAGGAGGATTCCGGGGATACTTCCTCCCTGAAAAAAGAGCTGGCTGCTTATGCAGGCCAGAGGATCCGTCTGTTAAAGGAGCATGGCTTTCCCGGGGATTATCTGGAAATGCACTACACCTGTCCGGACTGCCAGGATACTGGTTACACAGAAGGGAAAAAGTGCCACTGTTTCCGCCAGGCGGCCATTGACCTGTTTTATACCCAGTCCGGATTAAAGGAAATACTGAAACAGGAAAATTTTCAGCATTTTTCCTATGACTACTATCCGGAAGATCTGATCCATCCTGCCACAGGGAAAAACGCCAGGGAGACCATGCGCACTACTGTAGCTGCCTGCCTGCGCTACATTGAAGAATTTGATGAGACCTTTTCCAACTTGTTTTTTTACGGCGGCACCGGACTTGGAAAAACCTTTCTCTCCCACTGCATCGCCAAGGAACTGATCGAACGGGCTCATTCCGTAATCTATTACTCTGCCTTTGAGCTTTTTGACCTGTTTGCCCAAAATTCCTTTGGACGCAGGGAAGCCGGAAGTGATATGACTGACTATATTTTTGACTGCGATCTGCTGATTGTGGATGACCTGGGCACAGAGCTGACCAATTCTTTCGTCTCCTCTCAGCTGTTTCTCATTCTAAATGAACGAATCCAGCGGCAGAAAAGTACCATCATCTCCACCAATCTGCCCCTGGGAACCTTTGCAGAACTCTATTCAGAGCGTGTTTTCTCCCGAATCACCAGCAATTTTCAGCTGTTTCAGCTTATTGGCAATGATATCCGTATACAGAAAAAATTGGGACTCACCTCTTGACCGGTCTCAGGTTCTGATATAAGATGAAAGCAAAGGCTTTTTCATCATACAGGGAGGCTGCAAACTACGGATCCTGACAGATCTTCTACAGAAAGCCCAGCGGTTTTCAGATAACTCACCCGCTGGATACCACCGGATATCAGTTACAGCATCCCTACATAATTATTATTCCTACACAGTTATTATTAAGGAGGATTGTCATGCAATCAGCAGAAGAACGAAACCAGGATACTCTCCCAGTAGGCTCACTGGGCATCATCGCTATGGACAGCTGCAAAAATCTTGGGGAAAAAATCAACAAATATATTGTATCCTGGCGAAATGAGCGGGAGCACGAACACAAAGGGACTCCCCAGCTGTTGGAGTATGCAAAAGACAACTACCTGATCAAAACAGCCACTCCCCGTTTCGGCAGCGGTGAGGCAAAGGGTGTGATCTATGAATCTGTCCGGGGTGATGACATCTATATTTTAGTGGATGTGTGCAATTACAGCATCACCTACAATATGAATGGTATTGTAAACCATATGTCTCCTGACGACCATTTTCTGGACTTAAAGCGCATTATTTCTGCCCTTGGGGGAAAAGCACGGCGAATTACCGTCATCATGCCCTATCTCTATGAAAGCCGGCAGCACAAGAGAAACGGCCGGGAATCTTTAGACTGCGCCATCTTCCTTCAAGAACTGGTACGCATGGGAGTGGAAAATATCATCACCTTTGACGCCCATGACCCAAGAGTCCAGAATGCCATCCCGCTCCATGGATTTGAGACCGTCCAGCCTGTATATCAGTTTATCAAAGGACTATTCAAGGCAGCGCCGGACTTCCCCCTCACAGCTGACAAGCTGATGATCATCAGCCCGGATGAGGGCGGCACCGGACGTGCCATCTACATGGCCAATGCACTCGGCGTGGATATGGGAATGTTTTATAAAAGAAGAGATTATACCAGGGTCGTGAAGGGGCGCAACCCCATTGTGGCTCACGAATTTTTGGGCGCAGACGTTTCCGGCAAGGATGTGGTGATTTTAGACGATATGATCTCCTCCGGGGACAGTATGCTGGATGTGGCCCGGGAACTAAAAAAACGGAATGCCAACCGTATCTTCCTGTGCGCAACCTTTGGCCTGTTCACCAATGGACTGGACAAATTTGATGCTGCCTATAAAGAAGGACTATTCCATTCCCTGCTCACCACCAACCTGATCTATCAGCCAAAGGAGCTGCTGGAAAAGTCCTATTACACGGACATTGATATGAGCAAGTTCCTGTCTCTGATCATTGACTCCTTAAATCATGACGGATCCATGAGCGACCTTTTAAGCCCAACAGACCGTATCAATAAGTTTCTGGATAAACAGAAAAAAAAGAGAATGGAGCAATAAGCTGGGCCATCATGTGCCGCAATTACCATCCTTTCTCTTAATCAGACAGCAGCCATACGCTTCGGTGTTAGGCTGCTGTTCTTTTTCCATGATAAGCTCAGTTCGGCTACGCTCCGCAGGTATACAAAAAATTATGGAAAAAAGACAATCGTTTGCCCATAATCTAAAACAGCGGCTTTATTGCTGTGTACTGCGCTATTTCAAAACAGTTTTCCCTCGAATAAAGTGCCTGCCTTGTTGCCCTTTACGATTTTATATAAGGTTTCCGGCGTTTTCCCGTTAATAATAATCGTATCTATCCCCTGTGCAGTTGCTAACGCGGCAGCCCGGAGTTTTGTTTTCATGCCGCCTGTTCCACGTCTCGAACCTGCACCGCCTGCAAGGGCATATACTGTTTCATCAATTTCCTCTATCCTGCTTATCAGTTTTGTATTTGGATATAGCCGCGGGTCTGCGTCATACAGACCGTTGATATCCGATAAAATAATTAATTGTTTGCTTTGCATAAAACCGCAACGACAGCAGAAAGCATATCGTTATCCCCAAACAACCTGTCCTCTGATTCTATTTCCGTATAACTAACGGAATCGTTTTCATTCACTACGGGAATAATGTCCATTTCCAACAGCGCATTAATATTCAGCCGGATTTTCGGTTATATATTAATGCACCGTTTTTGCAGAATAAAAAAAAATCGGCATGATCGGAAAAATGGTTCAAACTTAATTATAAAAATATAGTGCTCTATCAGACTTTCTATATCCTATATTTTTTCAGTTCTGTTTCAATCAAATCCTTGACTATTTCAAAATTACTGTCCTCTTTCTTTTTGCCGTCAACACCTGTAGTGTTAATATATCCTGTCTTGTTCTCGAGTTTAGTTGAAACCTTAGTTCTAAACCATTCGTTTCCAATTGCTCGATTAATCTTTTCTTCAAGAAGAAGCTTGTTGCCTAATTTGTTTACGACGCCGTAGAATTTTTCTTCTGCGTTCCTGTAAACCACGACAAAGGCTTCCAGAGTCCTCGTCACTTGCGGTCCTCTCAATTGCAAGTTTCAGATAATTACCAATCTTTTAAGTTTGGGGTCAATATTCTTTGCCATAATCAGGCCTCCATAACCTTTCTGAATATTTTATCGAGCTACCGTTCATCTAACAACAACATCTCTCCATTGTCACACATTACTCAGCTTGGCGCTGTAATGAGAATAACATTTAACGCTGCCCATCTATTGTTTTATCAATCTTCTCAATTGCATAGAGCGGCAAATTTATAAGCCAATCTTCCTTTTTGAAATCTGCCATCGAAGTACGAACAGATATATCAGGTGAAAACTTCTCCCGATATGTTTTCAGGCTCTTTGCTCTAAGGTTAACTTCCGCCTTCACTTCAACCGGAATAATTTGCTCACCTGTATCAACAACAAAGTCAACCTCACAAGAACCCCTATCGTTGGTATAATAATAAACACCTAAATCTTCGATGGTTTTTAATTGCTGACAAACATACTGTTCAGTAAGAGCACCTTTGAATTCGACAAAAAGATTGTTCCCATCAAGCAAAGTACATTGACGAAGCCCCGTCATGCATCCGAGCAATCCCACATCTACCAAAAATAACTTAAATGCTTTTAAGTCCTCATACGCCCGTAGCGGGATACCCCCTGCGTTAACTCGGCTGACCTTATGAACAAGACCGCAATCACTGAGCCACATAATTGCGGTTTCATAGTCTTTCGCACGAGCACCTTCACGGACGAGCCCGTAAATGAATTTTTTGTTTTCTTTGGCTAACTGAGAAGGAATACTGTTCCACAACATACGAAGTCTCGGAACAATCTCATTTGGAGCATGTTTGGAAAAATCTTGTTCGTAGGCTGCAAGGATTCGCTTTTGAATTTCACGAACTTCGTTAAAGTCTTTACTCTCTGCGAAGCTTTGCACAGCTTCAGGCATACCACCGACAAAGTAGTATTGCTTTAAGGCATCGATATATGTTTGCTTAAAGCATGTAATCATCCCAAAGTCTTGCTTATCAAGAAGTTCGGCAAAACGTTCCTTATCGGTTGCCATCAGAAACTCTTTGAATGAAAGAGGATAAAGCTTTAAGAAATCTACTTTGCCAACGGGAAAAGATGTGCCTTGATGCAAAGCGATACCAAGCAGAGAACCGGCACACACAATGTGGTACTGCGGGGCGTTTTCGTAAAAATACTTAAGAGATGCCAATGCTCTCGGAACTTCCTGTACTTCGTCAAAAATCAACAAATCATTGTCTGGATCAATTTTGCGACCAGCATATAACTCTAATCCCATAATTAAGCGGTCAGTATCCAAATCAGAAGCAAATAACTCCGCCATTCTAGAATTAGAATCAAAATTGATATATATGGTATCTGTATACGCCTGCTTGCCGAATTCTTTCATTAGCCAGGTCTTGCCAACTTGACGTGCTCCTTCAATAATTAGGGGTTTGCGGCGTTTTCTTTGTTTCCATTTTAATAGCTTTTCAATAGCAATTCGGTACATACCTGCACCTCCGTCATTGTAATTTAAGTGTAGCATATCACACAATCACAAAAATTACAACGAGTTTTAAGCTAATAGCAACACTTTTTACAGCGATTAAAGGCGATACCCGGTTGTTAAAACCAAGTATCGCCAATTTTCCTTGTTGTCCCCTGTACGGCAGCTACCCTATGTCAGTAATGTTTTCATACTGTCTTATTGGAAGCTGTCTCAGCCTCTTTTTTGATTCTTTATTCTTTTTCCCTGCGCAGCAGCTTGATCTCCGCCTCATAACCCGCCAGCTCATTGGGTGTTTCCAGATAAAAGGGAAGGGATTTCAGCTTGGGATGCTCCACGATCCGGTAAAAAGCATCCAGCCCAAGAGAACCCTCCCCGATTTTTTCATGGCGATCCTTATGGCTGGCAAAGGGATTCTTGGAATCATTGATGTGGACAGCCTTCAGACGTTCCAGTCCAAGGATCTGATCAAACTCCTCCAGCACCTCCTCCAGATGCTCTACAATATCATATCCTGCGTCATACACATGGCAGGTGTCCAGACACACCCCCAGCTTATCCTTTAATTCTACCTGCTCTATGATCCGGGCCAGCTCCTCAAAACGGCTCCCCACCTCAGATCCTTTCCCTGCCATAGTCTCCAGCAGCACTGTCGTGCGCTGCTCCGGCTTCAGAATCTGATTCAGGGTCTTAGCGATCCACTCAATTCCCCTTTCTACCCCCTGACCCACATGGCTGCCGGGATGAAAATTGTAGCAATTTCCCGGAATATATTCCATCCGGGCCAGATCATCCGCCATAGTCTCCAGGGCAAACTCCCTGACGCGCTCCTCCCCGGAACAGCAGTTAAGGGTATAAGGGGCATGAGCCAGTATCTGCGAAATTCCCTGCTCCTTTGCATACTCCAAAAATCTGGCCACATCCGTTTCATCGATGGCCTTGGCTTTGCTCCCCCGTGGATTTCTTGTAAAAAATTGAAAAGTATTGGCCCCAATGGACACCGCCTCTTTTCCCATGTGATAAAATCCTCTGGAAGATGACAAATGACATCCTATTCTTAACATCCTAACATTCCCTCCTGATCCGTTCCAGTATTTCCAGTTCCCGCTTCTGACAGCTAAACAGGATCACCTGCCGCCCGCTGCGATCCAGCCACCGGAGAGCCGCCTCCAGGCGCTTATCATCATACATGGCAAAGGCTTCATCCAAAATAACCGGCAAAGGCTCTCCAAAGCCCAGCAGCTCCCCTGCTGCGATCCGCAGGGCAAAATAAATCTGATTCATGGTTCCATAGCTTACCTGATGAAGATACAAAAGGCTGGACGGAGTATTGATCCTCACCTGCATCTTTTCATCCAGCGCGATCTGTGTGTAACGCCCTTCTGTAAGCTGCACCAAAATCTCTGATGCTTTTCTTCCAAATTCAGTTCCTGCCTCCCGGTAAATCCTCTCAGACAGCTCTTTGATGCGCACCATGGCCAGATCCAGTGCATCCAGCTCCTGATCATAAGCAGCAAGACGGTCATGGGTCTCATAAAGCTCCTCCAGCTCCTCCTGGATCACAGTAAGCTGAAGAGTTTTTTCCTGAAATGCTTTCTTCTGAAATGCAGCCTCCTGAACCGCTTCTTCCGGGATCTCCTTTTTCCAAAATTCCTTCTCCCCCAATGCCCCCTCCCGCGGCGCCTTCTCTTCTGTCTCCGCATCCCTGCGCAAATATTCCCTCTCTGATCTCAGACCCGGTCCGTTATCCGCCTGCATCCGCCGTTTTCCGCTGCCATGCATCATCTGTTTTCTGCTGTAATTTGCCGCCATACCAAAAAGGCACAAAAAAAGTGCTCCCAACAGGAAAAAACTTATTTTCCCTGGGAGAACGGCGGCAAATACCCCGCAGGCGACCGACAGAATGCCGCAAAGAAACAGCAGAATATTCAGCCAGATCAAAAATCTTCGGAAGGCCGGTTCCAGCATCTCTTTTTTCTCTTCCTCTCCGCCCCTTTCTGGCTCCTGCCATCCATTCAATGCACCCGGCAAAGGAATATCCAGCTCCCTCTGTCTGCCCTCCGTTCCTCCGGTCCGGTATTTTTCGTTTCCTTCCCTTCCAGAGCCCCGGCGTTTCATTTTTTCCAGTTCTTCCCGGACAAACTGCTCTTCCATCCGCTTTTTACTGATCTTTTCCTCCAGCACCTCCTGTTCCTGCCTCTTCTTATTCTCCACCTGCTTTCGTTTTCCCTTTAACTGATCCACAGCCCTAGACAGATCCAGATTCCCGTCTCCTGTCTCCTGGAAATTCACCATATATTTCTGCAGCTCCTGAGCCAGCCCTGCATCTGTCTCACTTCCCGCCTGGGGGATAAACACCGTGTTCACAAAGGCGGTCTCACTCAGTCCTCCTAAAAGTTCTGAGAGCTGCCCTGCATCTGCTGCCATCTCCTGTCCGCTGCTCTCACAGATCAGCCGCACTTCCCTGGCTGATTTGAGAAAATTCCGCTCAATACGATAAATCTCTCCCCGGTAGCTCAACCGCAGCGCTCCTGCAAAATACCCGGGATTGTCCCAGGGCTGCCGCAGAAAATATTCATCATTCTTTCCATTCCGCCCCCTTCCGGACCGGATCCCAAAAAACATATCCCGGATAAAGGCGTGCATGGTAGTTTTCCCTGTCTCATTTCCTCCGCAGATCACATTGACACCAGGCCCCAGAGAAACCTTATGTTCCAGAAATTTTCCAAAATGCTTTAAATTCAATTCCAGCAGTTCCATGATGTCACCTCTCCTGAGAAAGCAGAGCCTCTAAACCGTACTGAAGCGCTTTCTCCTCCGTTATACTCCTCTCATGCCCTTCAAAGCTTTCAATATAGCGCCCGATCATTTGCCCCTGATATCTGCGTTTCAGCTCCTCCAAATGAAAGGCAGGAACTGTCTCGTCTTCCACCTCCAGCACCATACCAAATTCCATCAGTTTTTCCAGATCAAAAGAACTCCCCGGCTCCCGCTTTCCCTGAAGAGTCACCCGGTAAATATTCTGCCAGCCCTGCTTCTCTATCTCCTTCTCCAGTTTATCCCGCAGAGAAAAGGTGGTATCCTGTTCCTCCACGAAAAGAGCCAGGGGGATATATTCCCGCTTGGCCTTTCTCACAAACCGGGTTCGGATCCGCCCCTTCTCCCAGCTTCCCAGAATATACCCGTGAGGGCCGAAATCATTGCAGTCTACAGGCTCTAAGGCTCCTGCATACAGCGCCTGATCTTTTATCACTGCCTGGGGCTTATGAATATGTCCCAGGGCCACATAATCAAAACCGGAGTCGGCCAGAGACTCCCTGCTTATGGGAATATGCTGACCATCTCCTCCATGAGCCAAAAGGATATGACATCCCGTCTCCTTCACCGGGTGGAGCCCCTCATACAAAGGCTCAGGGATCTCCTGACGGTAATAACTGAAGCCGTAGACAAAGGTCTCTATCTCAGGAAAACGCACACATTCACACTGTCTTGAAAACAGGCAGGCCACGTTTCTGCTCCAGGGAAAATTCAGATACCCGGAAGCCGGCTGCAGATGATCATGATTTCCGGCTATGAGCACTACCCTGGTATGCTCCAGAGTAGAAAAAAGATAATTGACTTCTTTTAATTCTTCCGGGAGGGGCTGACGATGAAACAGATCTCCTGCAATCAGCAGCAGATCCACCTGCTCTCTTCCCGCATCCTGAATCGTACTGCGAAAAGTATCCCAGATCTCTTTTTTTCTCGTCTCACTCCAGCTGCTTTTTCCATCCGGGGCAGCTCCCAGATGTACATCCGCCATATGTATAAAGCGCATATGTCTGCCTCCTTGCCTTGTCCTGTTTCCGCTCAAGCATTTCCCATCCGGAACTGCTTTTCTTGCAGCCCCTTTCCGTCTCAAACGTTTCTCTTCTTACGCCCATTCCCTGCTCATACGTCTCCCTCTGTGCTTTTCTGAAGAGGCAGAGAGGTATACCCCTTTTTCTCCTTATCTCCTCTTGTGATCTCATGAAAGGTTTCCGGTATGTTTTTCACGCTGCTGGTATACAGTTCCTTGAAAACATGGAAAAAAAATGATTTGGTATTATCATCCATACCTGCAATCTCTTTCAAAAGAATGGGCAGCTTTGCCTGCAGATGCTCTCCCAACTCAATAAAGCTTTCCTCTCCGGTTGCCTCCAGGATCCGAAATACATTTTCAATAAACCGTTTTTTCTCTGAATACTCCAGATTTTTGTTCCAGTCATTGATGGATCGGTAAATGTGTCCCGCAGAGGCTGTAATGTGATCCTCCGTACAGAAGTTATTGTTCTTAACGATCCAGGTAAACGGGCTGTGCTGCCCGATCCCCCTGGCCTGACTTCGCACGATCCGATATCTGCACTCCTGTTCAAACATCATGCCGATCATGGAAGACTGGGGCAGGGTTTTCACAATTTTCCCTTCAATCCCTGAAATATCCATTCTCTTCAACATGCTGTCAGAAAATCCAGGGCCGTCATGAGAATAAATCTGCTGGATCCTGTCTTTCACCCTTGAACAGCACCCGGCCCCCGCAAATACCGCAAGATTTCCTCCCTTTGAATGTCCTCCCAGGATGATCCCTGCCGGTTTCTGGCTTCCCACTTCATTCAGATAGGAAACCGCCTCTAATTGGGAAGGCACCGGCTCATTTAACAGCAGATCAAAATCCTCCTTCCAGCCCGCCAGGGAAGAATCCGTGCCCCGGTATGCAATATAAATCAGTGACTCCTCCAACACAAAGGTGACTGCGGCAAATTGCTTGTCGATCTCATACTTCCGCTCTTCCCGGTAATGACACAGCCTAATATTCCGAAAGCGGGGACTGGCAGCAGCAGCACCTAAAAGCAGCAGCGTATCCTCGGGAGAAAGGAGATTTTCTGTCATCCTAGGAAAATATTCTGCCAAAAGCAGATCCTTCAGCACCATTCCCGTTTCTTCCCAAAGCTCCCTGCAGTCTTCGGGAAAACTCAGGTAAGAAATCATAGACAGGATCACACTGTCCACTTCGGAAAAGGGCAATTCCTCAAAGGTTTTCAGATTCTCTAAAGCATATGATACAATATTATTCTGAACAGTAAGATGCACCCCCATACGCACTCTCCTTCTCCCGTTTTTCACACAAAATAACTTCCTGATACCATCGCGCTGTCCTGGAAAAAATGCCCGGCTTTCGCCGCTTGAAAAGCGACAGACCGCCGGGCATTTTCCTATGCTTTTTCCAAAGCCTGGGTAAGATCCGCTATAATATCATCAATATGCTCAATTCCTACTGACAGCCGAATCATTCCCGGTGAAACCCCTGCTGCCTTTAACTGTTCGTCATTTAACTGCCTGTGGGTATGGCTGGCAGGGTGAAGTACACTGGTTCTTGCATCCGCCACATGGGTCACAATAGCTGCCAGCTTCAGACTGTCCATAAAGCGCACTGCCGCCTCTCTTCCGCCCTTTAGCTCAAAAGAGATCACACCGCAGGTACCGTGAGGCATATATTTTTTTGCCAGGTCATAGTATCTGTCTCCTGAAAGCCCGGCATAATTGACAGCCGCCACCTTCTCATGGGTCTGGAGAAACTCTGCTGTCCGTTTTGCATTATAGCAGTGGCGCTCCACCCTCAGAGGCATACTTTCCAAGCCCAAATTCAGAAGAAAGCTGTTCATAGGAGAGGGCACCGCCCCAAGATCCCGCTGCAGCTGTACCGTAGCCTTGGTAATGTAGGCTTTTTTCCCAAATCTCTCCGTATAGATCACACCATGATAGGATTCATCCGGAGTAGTAAGTCCGGGGAATTTCTCCCGGTGGGCTTCCCAGTCAAAATTTCCGCTGTCCACAATAGCGCCTCCCACCTGGACTGCATGGCCATCCATATATTTGGTGGTAGAGTGAGTCACAATATCTGCCCCCCACTCAATGGGACGGCAGTTCACCGGAGTGGCAAAGGTATTATCCACGATCAGAGGAACCCCATGGCTGTGAGCCAGCTTAGCAAACTTTTCAATATCCAGCACCACCAGCGCCGGATTGGAGATCGTCTCCGCAAACACTGCCTTCGTATTGGGACGGAAGGCCCTGGCCAGCTGCTCCGGACTGTCATCTGCATCCACAAAGGTACAGGAAATGCCCAGCTTCTTTAAGGTCACTCCCAGAAGATTCAGCGTTCCTCCGTAGATGGCGGAGGTACAGATCACATGATCTCCTGCCTCACAGATATTAAACACCGCATAAAAATTGGCCGCCTGTCCGGAGGAAGTAAGCATTCCCGCCACCCCGCCTTCCAGATCTGCGATCTTTTCTGCTACGGCATCGCTGGTGGGATTTTGCAGACGGGTGTAAAAATACCCCTCTTTTTCCAGGTCAAACAGTTTTCCCATCTCATCCGTGCTCTCATATTTAAAAGTAGTGCTCTGATAAATGGGCAGCACTCTGGCTTCCCCGTTTCCCGGCTGCCACCCGGACTGGATACATTTTGTCTCAACTTTGTAGTTGCTCATGCTCTCTCCTTTTCCTGTTTCACACTCAGCTGCGGAAGGTGATCTCTCCTGTCTCATCATCCATAGATTCCAGTATTGCTAAAGACTCCACCCGGATCCCCTTGCTGCGGATCAGATCCCCGCCTCTCTGGAACCCTTTTTCGATGGCAATTCCCACGCCTTCCACGGTAGCTCCAGCGCTGCGGATCAGGTCGATCAGCCCATCCACTGCACAGCCGTTGGCCAGGAAGTCATCAATGATCAGCACATGATCCTCCGGACTCAGGAATTTTTTTGCAACGATCACATCGTACACCTTTTTATGAGTAAAGGACTCTATTTTTGTTGTATACATTTCTCCATCCAGATTAATGCTCTTGGCCTTCTTGGCAAATACCACCGGCACATGAAAATGCTGGGCCACTACGCAGGCAATACCGATACCGGAAGCCTCAATAGTAAGGATCTTGTTAATGGGCCGGTCTGCAAACAGCCGCTTAAATTCTTTTCCCATCTCATTAAACAGATCTACATCCATCTGGTGATTCAAAAAACTGTCTACCTTCAGCACATTACCCGGTTTTACTACTCCGTCTTTACGGATTCTCTCTTCTAAAAGCTTCATGATACATCCTCCTGTGTTTTCACCATATCCTTATTAAAAAATCACTGGCGTTCAAACGTTTTTCGTTTTCCCATCCTCTGTTCCCCTGTGCGCTTTCGGGAACCATCTATTGTACTTTTCATTTTACCATGACTTTTCATCAGAAACAACAATTTCTAAAAGTTCCATAGGGTTCTCTGTCAGGTAATCCGGCAGCAGACACTCCAAATCCGCCTTCCGGCGAAAGCCCCAGGTTACCAGCGCGCAGCGGATCCCGGCTCTGCGGGCAGTGTGATAATCCACCTCCGAATCCCCCACATACAGGGCCTCCTGTCTGGATACCCCCAGCAAATGCAGGGCCTCCAGCACAGAATCCGGTTCCGGTTTTCTCCGAATCCCAGGACGTTCCCCCACTGCAGTATCAATCAGTCCGGCAAAGTATCTGCGGTTCAGCTCTTTTACAGCCCCGTCTCCCTTATTGGAAACAATCGCCATCTGGATCCCCTTCCCCCTCAGTTGTTCCAAAAGAGGCAGGATACCCGGATAGGCTCCTGTTTTGACCTGGCAGTGTTCCTGATAGTAGGCCTCATAGTCTTTTAAAATCTTATCAAATCCAGGGGTCTCCTCCCCCTGTGGCAGCACATTTTTCATCAGCCGTCCTGCGCCGTTCCCCACTGCCATCCGAACCTCATCCAGCGTCTTTTCCGGATAACCGTATTTTTTCAGTGTGTGATTTACCCCTCCCGCAATATCCTCCAGAGTATTTAGAAGCGTTCCATCCATATCAAAAATAACAGCTCTGCACCCCATCTTCCCTATTCCTTCCTTTGCTGTAAAAACAAATAGAGCCGCTGCAAAATAAGAACAAAAGGATCTCCCATCTCTGTATTTCCCTGGTTCTTCTATTTTGCAGCAGCCTCTTTTCAGCGGAGACGGAGGGATTCGAACCCTCGAGCCGGCAAAGCCGACCAACAGATTTCGAGTCTGGCCCGTTATGACCACTTCGGTACGTCTCCAAGATCACACTAGCACCGATAAATCCATCCGGCAGGAAACAGGACGCTCTGCCAGCAAATTTACCTATCCTAACGAGTAGATGTTTGTTTCAGGAACAGACGGCGGATTATCCTCCGTTCCTCCTGTTTCCGACATCATTTATATAGTCTATCATAAAGTTTCTCATTTTTAAAGAGTTTTTTCCAAGTTTTCGGGTTCTGATTTCTCCATTTTGGCTTCCTCTGGTTCTCCCTTCTCCGATTTCTCTTCTTTCGGTTCTGCCTTCTCCGGTTTTGCTTTCCTGCTCTGGTCTGCCTCCCCGTTTTTTTCTGCCTGCTTCCCCGTTTTTCCCGTCTTCCCTTCCAATGCTTTCTTCTCCGCCCTTTTCCTCTCCCGGAGACCTTTAAAAAAATCTGAGAGCATCCTGCTGCATTCCTCCTGAAGCACCCCCTTTGTCACCTCTACCTGGTGGTTAAACGCCTCCATCTGAAGGATATTCAGCACAGATCCGGCACATCCCGCCTTTGCATTCATGCTTCCCATCACCGCTCTGGTGATCCTGGCCTGAACGATCGCTCCTGCACACATTTGGCAGGGTTCCAGTGTAATATAAATGGTACAGCCCTCCAAACGCCAATCCCCTAATTTTTTGCTGGCCTTTTTGATGGCATTCAGCTCTGCATGGGACAAAGTATTCTTATCCGTATTTCGCCGGTTATATCCCCTGGCAATGATTTTTCCTTCATAGACGATCACACACCCTATGGGCACCTCGTCCAGAGCTGCAGCCTTTCTGGCCTGAGCCATGGCAGCCTTCATAAACCGCTCATCTTCTGTCAGTTTCCTCATCTGCTTCCCTCTCTATGCTTAGAATATACTGTCAGTTTTCCTTTCTCTGTCCACAATTTCTCTTCCGGAGAGAGTTCTTCTTTTCTGACCGTCCCTTTTTGCTTTCCGAAAGCAAAGAAACCTGCAGCGCAGGATTCTCCGCCTGGGTTAGATCCCATTTGCCACAGAATTTCTCGGTGCCGCAGTGCGATCCTGCACGGAGTGCTTTTTTATCTGATAGGAAGTTCCTGTCAAATAAAAAAGAGCTGCCGCAGCTCCCCGGATTTCTCCTCAAAGACCTTAACGCCAGCCCTGTTCTCTTCTTTTTACCGTGCACCTCCCATCGACTGCCTGCCACAAACGTTACCTTTACAGTTAACTCGGCCCAGGCTGCCTCGCGGCACACAGAAGCTTCTGCTTAGTGCTGCTCCGTTCCCGACCTGACACGGTTCACAGATTTCTGTTGCGCAAGACCCAGACGTCAACATCACTTATAAAGGGCAGCTTCACAACAAAACAGCCTCCGTTCGGCATCACCCCTGCTGTAGCGGATTGCAGGTACAGGGCACCGCTATCTCCCCGGCTGCACGGTGTTTTTACTATACTAATTTTTCCGGGTTTTGTCAAGCATTACCGTAAATCCTTCACCCATCTGACTGTCCATCCTGCTGTCAACAGGAGTTCCATCCTTTATCTGGAGGATTTCCATATCTTTCCTCTGGGTTTTATTGCTTTGCAGCTTCCCAGATCTGCTGAACAGCCGCAGAATCCTGTTTGCCATCCGGAAAGGGAAGTGTTAAACTATCTTTCAGAACAATGCTTTAGGAGGAAATGATCATGCTGATCCATGGAATGCAGAAACTGACCCTGTTAGATTATCCGGAACATCTGGCAGCTGTTTTATTCACCGGCAGCTGCAATTTTCGCTGCCCCTTCTGCCAGAACGGCAGCCTTGTCCTTGCCCCCGGAAAAGAACCTGTGATCCCGGAAGAGGAGATCTTCTCTTTTTTAAAAAAACGCAAGGGGATCCTCACCGGCGTCTGCATCACCGGAGGCGAACCCACTCTTTATCCGGAGCTTCCGGATCTGATCAGAAAAATAAAGGCTCTTGGATATCCGGTAAAATTAGATACCAACGGAACCAACCCGTCCATGATAAAAGCCCTCTTTGCAGAGGGCCTCTTAGACTATGTGGCAATGGATATTAAAAGTTCCAGAAAAAATTACGGAAAGGCCAGCGGCTGTCCCGGCATCTCTCTGGATACCCTCCAGGAAACCATTGATTTTCTCACATCTGCCTCCGTGGAATATGAATTTCGCACCACTGTTGTAAAGGGGCTGCATGAAACAGAAGATTTTTCAGATATTGCCCAGTGGCTTGCAGGGGCAAAACGTTATTTTTTACAGACTTATCAGGATTCCGGCCGGATTTTACAAAGAGAACTTGCCGAAAGAAACACTGCTATCTCCTCTCCCCTTCTGAAGCTGGAGCCCTTCTCTCCGGAAGAGATGGAAGTGTTTCTCTCCATCCTGAAGCCAACTATCCCTTCTGCCCTCCTTCGGGGGACGGATCGATAGGGCGACACCAGTAGCCAAACTTTCTGGGATATCCGGAAATCTTTGCACCGCGAAACTCCAGAAAGCCAAAGCTGCTGGCCAAAACCCGGCTCCTTCCTTCCCCGATTCCCGGCACTCCCAGATAATACCCCTTCTCCCGGTTCCGGCCCAGCAGCAAATGGTGGTACTGACAAAAGCCCTGCATCAAAAAGCGGTTTCTCCCCACCGGCCATCCCTGTTCTCCCAGCCACTGAATATCCCCGGGACAAAGCAGCAGGCATGCCTCCTCCCCTGCAAAGAGCACCGCCTGCCGGCACCGCTCCTTCAAAATCCCATAGGCTCGGTTGTCTTCCCATTTTTCTCCATTTTTCTTCTCGACCTCTTTTAAAAACCCCTGATTCCAGTCAGCGATCTGATAAAAAGGAGCCTTTTCTTTTGCCTCTTCCAAGACCTGCTCCGGCGGCACAGATTCCGTTTTTGTCTTCTCCAGCTCTGTTTCCTCCAGTCCTATCACCTCCGCTTCTCTCTCCTCCAATCCTGCTTCCTCCGGTTCAGTCTCCTCCAGTCCTGTCTCCTCCGCTTCTCTCTCCTCCAATCCTGTTTCCTCCAGTCCGGTCTCCTCCGTTCCCGCCTCCTTCGGTTCTGCTTTCTCCGGTTTCTCCGCCTCTCTCAGATCTGCTCTTTCCTGCGCAGAAACTTCCGTTTCCGCAGATACCGCTTTCTGCCGAAGCTTCGTATCTTTCTGAACAGCCCCTTCTTCCTCCATGTGCTCTGTATTTTTTTTCGCAGCTCGTTCCTTTTCCCCGGTCTCTGTGCTTTTTTTCACAGTGCCTTCTTTCCCCTCAGTCTCTGGAGATTTTGGGATCATTACTTTTTCCGCTTCTTTTCTCCCGTCTAAAAGAATCCCTTCCTGAGATCTCCCCTCTTTCAAAGCCAAAAGCTTCGCGATCTCCGGTTCTCCCTTTGCCCAGTGAGAGATAAAATCCCGTCCCGGGCCGCAGGGGATCCACATCCCTGCCAGCTGTTCAAAGCTTTTCCCCTTTAAATTTACCGTCTCCCCACGAAACTGCAGCCTCTGCCAAAAAATATCTCCCTGGGGATATCCCTTTCCCAGCAAAACGGTGTCATATCCATCTTCCCCTGCGTCGTATCCCAGGATCTCCAGTCGCCTTTCCGGCCATCCTGCAGCCCGAAGCTGCATCCCTGCCCGCCAAATTCCATTTCGTTCCTCCGCCTTAATAAAACCCGCGTTCCTTTGCCGTTTTCCGTCTATGTATTCGTAAAAATATCCCACAAAGCGCTTATAATCCGGCATATTCTGGTATCCTCTCTTTCCGGAACTTCTCTGCCCGACAGCAGCTCTTCCAAGTTCGCAGCCGGTGGTTTTCCAAATTTCTTTGCTTTCATCCTATGATAAAAGACAAGCGATTATGCTGTCTGTGACTTTTTTCACAGCAAAACAACTGGTAAATCGAAAACTGAAAAATAAAATACCGGAACTGCTCCAAAAAACTTCTTCAGGTTCCTGGAACAGTCCCGGTATTTTCGTAATCCTCACATTTTATTTTTATGAGATCTATTTTTTATCCCTTCATTTTGTCTATATCTATGCTGCTATATCCTCTACATCACATAGTCTGACCGAAGTCCCAGAGTAATGGTAAGAGTCGTCTCTTTGTACGCGCCTCCTGCTGCGGACTGAACTGTCATCTCCACAGTCTCGCCTCCCTTGTAGTACTGAAGAAGCTTTGTCAGCTCCTGCATATTGGTGACAGCGGTATCATCAAAGGCTGTTATAATATCGCCCTCTTCCAGTCCCGCCTCCTCTGCCGGACTTCCATCTCCTACATTAGTCACATAAACCCCGGCCGGAACCCCGTAGAGCTGTACCACTTCAGAAGTAACCCCTTCACCGCTGATTCCCATATAGGCGGCATCGGAATCTTCCACCTTGCTTCTGGTTTCCTTACTCATCAATTTTTCCAGGATAGGCTGTGCTTTGGATACCGGTATGGCGTATCCCATCCCTTCTACACCATTGGAAGAAGCCTTTGCAGAGTTGATCCCGATCAGCTCACCGCTCATATTCAGCAGAGCGCCGCCGCTGTTTCCGGGATTGATAGCTGCGTCTGTCTGAATCAGATCTTCATACTCCGTGACTCCATAGGCATCCTGTATGGAAATGCTCCGATCCTTAGCGCTGATGATTCCCGTGGTGACAGACTGACCATAACCAAGAGCGTTGCCGATGGCCACTACCTGCTCACCTACCCGCATATCATCAGAATCTCCCATTCTGGCGATTTTGATCTGATCCATGGTATCCTCATCAATATCCTCTTTATTCACAGCCACCACTGCCAGGTCATTGGCCGGATCTGTTCCTTTAATCTGTGCCTCATAGGAATTTTCGTCAATAAATGTCACTGTAAGCTGCGTAGCATCCTCCACCACATGATTGTTGGTGCAGATCAGAAGCTCTGTGTCATTCTCTCCCATGATAATGCCGGAACCGCTGCTCTCACTCTCATACTGAAAGGTCTGGCCTCTGAAAAAACTCTGTACCTCCTGCACAGATTTGTTTGTGATTGCCACAATACTTGGCATGGCTGCCTCTGCAATATCTGCCACTCCGGAATAGCTCAGGGTATCTGAATTATCTACCAGATCTGCTGTGCTGACTGTAGAAAAAGGATTGACAGCAGCCGATTCTTCCGCTGTCTCTTCCTTTTTGGTATTTTCTGCATAAGTATACACTTGTGTGGCAGTTCCCACTGCTGCTCCTATCATAACAACGCCCAACAATACAGCAAAACCTTTTTTCTTCATAAAATTACCTCCTCTATCTTCTTTTGGCATCTGCGCCAAATGGTATTTTCAACTTTTATCTTTTGTTACTACCTACTATATCCATTTATTTTGTTTGATTTGTGATAAAGGCATGGTAAATTTGTGTTCAAATTGTGTTTATTCTGTGAACACACGCAAAATCCTCCGCTTCTTCTGTGTCTCCGTTCCGGGAAATAAGGGCGCTCCTTCTCCACAGATAAAAAGCGGATGCAACATCAAGATGCCGAATCCGGTCTTCCCGAAAAAGGAGGGGTTCCCAAACTCAGACGGTTCTGGGAATCCCCTCCAAAATCAAACTTATTCTTTCCAAGCTGCAGATCCTTATTTCAGGAAACCATTGACGATCTGCTCTTCTGCCTCTTCCTCTGTAAGCCCCAGGGTCATCAGCTTAATGATCTGCTCTCCGGCTATCTTGCCGATAGCTGCCTCATGGATCAGCGCCGCATCCAGATCGTTTGCTTCCAGCTGGGGAATTGCCAATATCCTGGCCTTATCCATAATGATGGCATCGCATTCTGTATGACCGCTGCAGGGCGCATTTCCCACGATCCGTGAATCAAATTTCTGATAAGACGAATCCTTTGCCACAGACCTGGAGATCACATCTGCGCTGGCTCCCTCTCCGTTTAAGGTTACCTGGTAATCGCTGACTGCAGACTGGCTGCCATGGGTCATCAAACGTTCCCGCACCACCAGATGAGCACCTGCTGCCAGCTGGGCCGTTGTGGTACGCACGGTGGAATCCACACCTTTGATCTGCACCATCTCCATCTCCATAGAGCTTCCCTCCTCCATATGCACCTCTGTACCTGGATTCAGGATGCGCTTGCCGCTGCCGTCTCCGGCTCCGTAATGCTTTTCCACATATTTAATTCTGGCATTCTTTCCTACAAAAAAGCGATGGATCCCATCATGCTGGGAATCCTGGCTGCCGCAGTTATCAATACCGCAGCCTGCCACAATCACCACATCACAGTCATCTCCAATATAAAAATCATTGTAAACCGTTTCCTTTAAACCACTCTGGCTGAGAACCACAGGGATATGAACACTCTCATGTTTGGTCCCCGGTTTGATCCGGATATCAATGCCGCTTCCATCCTCCTTGGAGGTGATATCAATGTTGGCTGTGGTATTTCTGGCCGCCATCTGTCCATTGGCACGGATATTGTAGGCTCCCTCCGGTACTGTGTGAAGGTCCGCCACCTCTGCGATCAGCCTCTTTTGAATCTCATCCATCATGACTGGTCACCTCCCTGATAAAATCTGCTGCACGCATCCACTGCGGAAGCGGTTCCCAGCAATTTGGGAAGGATCTCCTCCCTGGGCCCGTGATTAACGATCTGCCCCTCTGCAATCACCACGATCTCATCTGCAATATTCAAGATCCGCTCCTGATGGGAAATGATCAAGATTGACCCCTCCTTGGTGCGCTTCTGCATCCGTTCAAAGACCTGGATCAGATTCTGGAAACTCCAAAGATCGATCCCAGCCTCCGGCTCATCAAACACGGACAGCTTGGTTCCTCTTGCCAGCACAGTGGCAATCTCGATCCGTTTCAGTTCCCCTCCGGAGAGGCTGGCATTTACTTCCCGCTTGATATAGTCCTTGGCACACAAACCAACTTCCGACAGATACTGACAGGCATCTGCCACACTCAGCTGCTTCCCTGCGGCGATCCGCATCAGATCCAGAACCTGGATCCCTTTAAAGCGAACCGGCTGCTGAAAAGCAAAACTGATCCCCAGTCTGGCCCTCTCTGTAATACTTTTTTCCGTAATATCCTCACCGTCAAAGAATATTTTTCCGGAGGTGGGCTTTACGATCCCTGCGATCACCTTTGCCAGAGTGGATTTTCCTCCTCCGTTTGGTCCTGTGATCACTACAAACTTCTGATCTTCAATGGTCAGATCTACATTTCTAATAATTTCCTTCTGGGCTTTTTCGTCAGAAACTTCGAAGGAAATTCCCCTTAATTCCAGCATAGTATTCCTCTCTTCGCCGTTTCATAAAACTGGAGTATCCCCATTCTGCAGCAAAACGGAAAACACATTCCCAGTATCTGCTCTGTTTATCTGCTCTCTTCCGCTTCCTTCTTCACAATGGCAATATTCAGCTCCTGAAGCTGGGCTTCTGTCACCTGAGAAGGTGCCCCCATCATAATGTCCTGTGCGTTTTTGTTCATTGGGAAGGCAATCACCTCACGGATAGACTCCTCTCCGGAGAGCAGCATCACCATCCGGTCTACTCCCGGAGCAATACCTGCATGAGGCGGAGCTCCATAGCAGAATGCATTGTACATAGCCGGGAATTTGGCTTTCACATCCTCCTCGCCCAGTCGAACCATCTCAAAGGCCTTGATCATAATTTCCGGATCATGGTTTCTCACTGCTCCTGAGGATAATTCTACCCCATTGCACACCAGATCATACTGATCTGCCAGGATGCTTAAAGGATCGATCTCTCCCCGCTCTGCCTTTAACAGCGTCTCCATTCCTCCATTGGGCATAGAGAACGGATTATGACAGAACTCCAGCTCTCCTGACTCCTCACCGATCTCATACATTGGGAAGTCCACAATCCAGCAGAACTCATACCGTTCTTTATCCATATGTCCCTGGCAGGCTGTACCAAAGATTTTCCGAATTACTCCGGCAGTCTTTCTGGCCGCCTCTGCTTTTCCGGCAGAAAGGCATACCAGCGTACCCGGCTTTAACTCCAACGCTTCTGTCACTGCCTTTACAAGTTCTTCAGAAGAATTGATAAATTTCGCGATCCCTCCTGCAATGGCGCCCTGTTCGTCCATCTTAAACCAGTACATCTTCTGCCCGGCCTGTACCTCTACCTCTGCACACAGCTTGTCCACTGCCTTTCTTGCCAGGGTACATCCGGATACTGGAACTGCCTTGATCACAGCCCCCTCAAAGGGTCCGAAACCGCAGCCCTGGAGCAGATTGGTAACATCCTTTACCCGAAGGTCGATTCGCAGATCCGGTTTGTCAGAGCCAAACTCTTCCATGGCCTGCGCATAGGGGATCCTGCGGAACGGAGCCTGGGAGGCAATGTGATACGTTCCGTACTTTGCAAAAATGGGAGGAAGCACATCCTCCAAAACAGCGAACACATCTTCTTTCGATGCAAAAGCCATCTCCATATCCAGCTGATAAAATTCTCCCGGAGAGCGATCCCCTCTGGCATCCTCATCTCGAAAACAGGGCGCGATCTGGAAATACCGGTCAAAACCGGCTGTCATCAGAAGCTGTTTAAACTGCTGTGGTGCCTGAGGAAGCGCATAAAACTTACCCGGATGCTTTCTGGCCGGAACCAGATAATCTCTGGCCCCTTCCGGTGAGGAAGCAGTCAGAATGGGAGTGGTGATCTCTAAAAATCCATGCTCTGTCATGGCCTGACGCAGCGCAGATACCACGTTGCACCTCAGTAAAATATTATTTTTCACTGCCGGATTTCTCAGATCCAGATAACGATATTTTAACCGCGCACTCTCGTCTGCCTCTCTGGAATGATTGATTTCAAAGGGAAGCTCATTGTAACGGCAGCGGCCCAACACTTTGATCTCCCTGGGAACGATCTCTATCTCACCTGTGGGGATCTTCGGATTTTTGCTGCTGCGCTCCCGCACCTGACCGGTCACTGAGATGGTAGACTCTTTATTCAGGGATTTCACAATTCCCATAAGTTCTTCATCCTCCACCACTACCTGAGTTATTCCGTAAAAGTCCCGGACAATTACAAATGCCAGATTTGTGCTGACTGCCCGAACATTTTCCATCCATCCTACAATAGTCACTTCTTCTCCTGCGTTGGTCAGCCGAAGCTCTCCGCAGGTATGTGTTCTTGACTGAAACATCCGTTTTCCTCCTTTTGTCTGATAAAAGTGTGCTTCGCACACCTGGCGGACTGCTTATTAATAGTCCTTCTTTGTTTCCCGCGCATAGCTGCGCATCATTATTTTCTGATATCGGAAATAAAAATCTGCCTGTATAAACTATAACAGAAAAAAATGATAAAAAAAGCCTCTCCCCCCGGATATGGGACGAGAAGCAATGCTTTCGTGGTGCCACCCAAATTCAATCCCTGTCTGCACAGGGATCCTTTTCCTCCTTCCTGGTGCGGGAAGGGAACCGCAGCCGTCTCCGGCCCTGCTCTGCCGCTGTCTTTCTCCTCTCTTTCCTGCAACGGGCTTCCAGCCAGCGTCCCGTCTCTCTGTCCAGGGGTGTTGAGAAGCTCTTGTCGGCTTCCTCACAGCTATAGGTATTGTAGCCTTTTTATCAGAAGTTGTCAAAGTATTTTTATGAAAAATCAGTTAAAATACTTCCTGAAAATCATTCTCTATGAAAAGGATGTTCCTTTATGGTAAAATATCACGCTGAACCAGGTCACCACATTAGCTCCGTTCATAAACTCCAATTCTCCCAGCTGCGCCAGATCTGTTACCAAAATCCCGTAGCTTTCCACGCAGGGAAACATCTTTTCCGGATGACGGCAGGGCTCATTGGGATAGGCACACCGTTCGCACAGATCGCAGGACTCCGTGGAAAGCGTCAGCGTCTCCCCAAAGCGTCTCTGAAACACCTTTTCCACTTCTCTGGTAATCTGCTCATGCTCCCTTCTGGTAGCCAGTGTCTCTTCCAGATTGGTAATATCATTTACTTCAGCAATAGTAGAAAATACAAAAAGATTTTCAAAGTCCAGACACCGTGCTTTGCACTCTTCCACCGTTCCCACTGCCGGAGGACAGGACCAGGAAGTACCATATCTGGAGCATTCCTGCTCACAGATGATCCGTACCCGTTCCTGAAAAGAAACCTGACTGGTTTTTAATACTGCATACTGTAAAATGGGATATTCCATTAATTCCTGCTCTAACTGTTCCTCTAATAACATATTTATCTCTCTTTTCCTCTGTCCAAATCCTTTTCTTTTCCTTGCATCTTAGCTTTATTTCCGCTATCATATTGATAATGTCAGAACCGGGCTGCCGCCATCTTCCATGCCGGCGCCGTCCGCTGATCTATGAAAATCTGCTGCAGAATAGCGTTTTCTGACCTTATTCCCAAATATTACAGAAAGCTGAGGTCCTTCTATGGCTACTTACTGTCTTACGATGCAATACGATGGTTCCCGCTACAACGGCTGGCAAAAACAGGGAAACACCTCCAATACCATTCAGGAAAAACTGGAGACGCTCCTTGGCAGGCTCTATGGCTCTGCTGTGGAAATAGCAGGCTCCGGAAGAACAGATGCCGGGGTTCATGCCCTTGGACAGACTGCCAGCTACCATATTTCCGATGAACAGGACTGCTACCCTGCTTCCAGACTCCCCTTTTTGATCAACCGTTATCTGCCTGAAGATATCCGGATCCTTTCTGCCAGAAAGTGTGAGGAACGCTTCCATGCCAGACTCCTGGCGAAGCAGAAAACCTATGAGTATCGTATTGATAACGGGGTGTTTTCAGATGTATTCACCCGCAGATACAGCCTTCATGTTCCGGATGCGCTGAATGTTGCTGCCATGCAGGAGGCTGCTGAAGCGCTCCTGGGCACCCACGATTTTAAAAGTTTCTGCGACAATAAGCGAATGAAAAAATCCACGATCAGACGCATTGATTCTATCACCTTTCACCAGACCGGCAGCCATTTATCCATTCGCTTTCAGGGAAACGGCTTTCTCTATCATATGGTCAGGATTCTGGCCGGTACTCTTCTGGAAGTGGGTCTGGGACGTATTCCAGCAAAAGAAGCGGCTGTCATCCTGAATGGACAAAACCGTGCCCTGGCCGGCCCTGCCCTGCCGCCTCAGGGATTATTTCTGGTCAAAGTAACCTACTGACAAAATGATCCGACTGCCTCATCCCATAGGGTTCCTTCTGGACCCTGCGTCTATGCTCAGCTCCCTATCCCAGGCGATGCCTGTATGTCCGGAATCACTTCATGATCTTTTTCAGTTCCTGATAGACCCTGGCCACCGGTAGCCCCACCACATTATTGTAGTCTCCTTCAATGCCGTCCACATAGGCGGCAAACGGCCCCTGGATACCGTAACTGCCGGCTTTGTCAAAAGGATCTCCGGTATCCAGATAGCCTTCAATCTCCTCATCACTCATCTGGTGTACAAAAACTCTGGTCTCTACGGCAAAACTTAAGACCCGTTTCGCCCCTCCAGCTTCTCTGGTTTTCTCCGCCTGTGTATCTTCTCCTGCTTCTTTTTCACCCGTTCCGCAGCAGCCCTTCTCTATTAAGGTCACTCCGGTAAACACCGAATGCGCCCTTCCCTGAAGCGCTCTCAGCATCTGTCTTGCATCCTCTCTGTCTTTTGGCTTTCCCATCACGCATCCCTCCAGACAAACGATGGTATCTGCTCCCAAAACAATGCCCTGTTTCATCGTCTTTGCCACTGCTTCCGCTTTTTGGGCAGACAGCTCTTTTACAATCTCCTCCGGTTCTTTTTGAGTAATCTGTTCCTCACAGCTGCTCACCTTTATCTGAAAAGGAATCCCGATCTGTTCCAGCAGTTCTTTTCTCCTGGGCGAACCGGAAGCCAATATAATTTCTCTCATCTTCTTCTCCTGTTCTGTTTATTTTTCTGGACACCGCTTTCATTCAGTGCCATAATAGTAGGGTCATTTACAAAATCCGGCACTGTCGCTTCATTTTTAATAATTTGAAGTGTTTCTGTGCCCAAGCTGCAAAGGAGACCATATGTTTATCATTATTTCCAATCAGATCATGAAAATGTTCCTCATCCTGATACTGGGATTCATCTGCTTCCGTATAAAGCTGATCGATCATCAGGGCAACAAAACCCTGTCTAATCTTCTGCTGATGGTAGTCAATCCCCTTCTGATCTTTGACTCTTTTTTACAGGAATTTACCCCGGAAATCCTTCAGGGATTTCTCATTGCCATTCTTTTGGGCTTTCTATCCCACTTTGTAGGAATTGCAGCCGGAAAGATCTTTTTCTCAAAAAAAAGCTGCCCGGATTACAACGTGGAACGGTTTTCCTGTGTATATTCTAATTGCGGTTTTATGGGTATCCCCTTGGTCAACAGCATCTTCGGAAGTCAGGGCGTCATTTACCTCACAGCCTATATGCTTGCCTTTAATATCCTAAGCTGGACCCACGGACTGTTCCTCATCACCGGGAATGCTTCCCCCAGGCAGATGAAAAAAGGCCTCACCTCACCCGCTATGATCGGGACTTTGATGGGCCTTGTTCTGTTTCTGACACAATTAAAGCTTCCTGCTCTGCTCACAGATACTGTTGATTATATTACAGCCATGAACACTCCCATGGCCATGATGATCGCCGGGATCTCTCTGGCAGAGACAGATCTTCTGAAGGCTTTAAAAAACAAACGCCTGTATCTGGTAAGCGCGGTAAAGCTGCTTCTGATCCCTTTGGTGATGCTTGCCATCTTTTCCATCCTTCCGGTGGATCCTACCGTGCTGTGCACTCTTTTGATCGCCTGCGCCTGTCCGGCAGCCACCACCTGCACCATGTTTGCCCTTCGGTACAATGCAAACTACCAGTATGCTTCAGAAATTTTTGCTTTTTCCACTGTCATGTCCCTGGCTACCATCCCCTTGATCGTCTCACTGGCGGAAATACTTCTGTAGCAAAAATAGCTGCTGCTATGCCCTGCTGAAGCTGATCGCACACGAAAGCGGGAAACGGATGCTTACTCGTTTCCCTTCCAGAATCCTTCCTGCCCCAGCTCTGTCATATGCAAAGCATCCCTTCCGCTGCGGTCTTTAAACTGCAGCTCCGGATTCTTGATGCTGACCCTGGTTCGGCTGGGCACTGAGGATGTAATAAATGCATTGGAACCAATGATGGCTCCCTGGCCAATCACCGTGGCCCCTCCCAGAATAGAAGCACCTGAATAAACCGTCACATCATCTTCCAACGTGGGATGGCGCTTTGTATGGCGCAGGGACTGTCCCCCTCTGGTGGAAAGGGCCCCCAACGTCACACCCTGATAAATTTTCACACGCTTGCCAATCTCCGTAGTCTCACCCACTACCACTCCGGTTCCGTGGTCAATGAAAAAATAGCTCCCAATAGTGGCTCCCGGATGGATATCAATACCGGTAAGACTGTGAGCATATTCTGTCATGATCCTGGGAATCAGCGGTACCCCCAGAAGAAACAGCTCATGGGCAATACGATTTACGGTGATGGCAAATACTCCTGGGTAAGAAAAAATCACCTCATCTGTATTATAAGCCGCCGGATCTCCATCATATGCCGCCTGCACATCTGTTGCCAGGATTTCCCGGAGCTTCGGGATCCTGCTTAAAAACGCAGATACTACCTGCTCTGCCTGAGCATCCAGAACTGACTGCTCTATGGGATGTTGATCCTCTGTATGCTGCAATGCCTTCATCACCTGCTTTTTCAGCCGATAATGAATATCCTCCAGAAGCTCTCCCAAATGATACTCAATGGATCTCCCGTTGAGGTGTTTTCCTTCAAAAAAACCTGGGAAAATAACGCTTCGGATCTCTTCCAGAATCTCTATGATAATTTCTTTGTTCAGCAGGTTATCTGTATCAATACTGCAAGTCTGGGGATACCGTTCATAGCTGTCAAGAATATCCCGCACCAGCCCCCTGATTTCATCCGTTTCATTTCCCATGCTGTCTACCGATCCCTTCTAAATATAGATTAATAATACTGTCAGACTATTCTCCCATCTCCTGTCCCGTCTCGCCAGCAGACTTCTCCTCCCAAGCTTCTTTCTCCGGCTGTACTTCTTCAGCCTCCTTTGAAGCCTCTGTCTCTTCCGCCCGGTTCTGAACTTCTTCCCCCGGCTGTGCCTCTTCCAGCTCTTTTGGCGCCTCTGCCTCTTCCGCTCGGTTCCGGGCTTCTTCCTCCGTTTCTGTTTCGCCAGACGGTTCTCCCTCTATATTCCAGGTCATCTCATCTGTCTGACTTTGCGCTTCTTCTGCGCGTTCTACCACTACCTCAGACGGCGTTTCCGTTTCTTCTGACGGGTCTGTTGATCCTTTCGTTTTTCCTGCTGCCGTATCTTCCGTACCGGTCGCAGCGTCTCCACCCTTTGCAGCGTTGATTTTGGAGGACATTCCCTTTACAAAGGCGTCGGCCTTGCCAGCCACGCTGCCCATAAAATCCTTGGCTTTTCCCATCATATCATCCATGATTTCTCCTGCCTCATCGGCAGCTTCCCTGGCATCCTGCTTCATCCGCTCGCTGACATTCTCTACTTCCGGAAGCTTTGTTCCGCAGTGGGCACAGAATTTCACCCCCTTAGGCGCTTCTGCGCCACAATTAGGGCAAAAGACAACTCCCTTAGCCTGATTCAGCTGATGTCCCAACTCTCTCAGAATTTTCTTCGTTCTTGCAATAGCAGCAAATTCCTCCTCGAAACCTTCTAAGGGATTCTCTGCATTCGCCTCATAGATCTGTGCTCCCACAGCGCGGTAAAGCTGATCCAGTCGCTTTTTTGCATCGCTGATTTTTGCATTGATCTGATAGGATTCTCCCATTTTCTGAACACCTGTCTTGGTATCCTGGCCAAGGCGCATCAATTTTTTTCCTAACTCTTCAAATCCCATAATGACTCTCCTTTTCTTTACAACATTTTTCAGCAAACAGCTTTTACTTATTGTAAATCAGGGCCATAAACACCAGATCCTGATCTGAATTATTTTCCAGGGCATGGCTCTGCCCAACCTCTATCACACAAACGTCTCCGGGGCCAACCTCAGTTCGGGAACCATCATTATCCACAAAAGTACCCTTTCCCTTCAGGATAAAATACGGTTCTGTATTATCTGTATGCTGATGATATCCAACACTGCATCCAGGCTTCAGGATGCCCATCGCATACATGCTGCCATGGCCGTTTAACTCCTCCTGAGACAGGATATGATGAAATTCCACCTGCCCTCTTCCACCCCGAAGGCCTTCCACTACTTTCACTTCTGTCTTTCTAACCATTTTTATGCCCCCTTCTTTCTCTTACTGTATTTCTTCCCTAGTTTACCATACTATCTGCAGTCACTGCAATTAATTTTACATAAATTCTTATGTCTCAAACCTGCAAAAGGTGATAAAATAAATGAAAGATTTTCGAAAGAGAAACTTTTATCCTTGTACCAGGCCGATCGCGTTTCCGGTACAACAGACTAAATGCCAAGTATTCTAAAAGAGGTGTTCCTATGAAGCTATCTCAAAGTATAACCCAAACTTCTCAGAACAAAGAAGCCTGCAACCCGGAATTCTCCGCCTGCGGTGGGTCCCATTTGCCACAAAATCCCACTGCACCGCAGTGCGATTCTGCACAGGGTACGTTTCTATTTGATGGGAATTTCCTGTCAAATAAAAACGAGTTGTGCTGCCTGTTGGAGGAATTGTGCGCCATCCCTGCGCCATCCGGTCAGGAAGATCTGCGTGTTTCCTTTATCTCCCAGTGGCTCTTCCGCCTGGGACTGCATCCCATAATCGATACCGCAAAAAATGTTCTGGTGCCTTTTCACTGTGAAACCAGTTCCCGTATCACATTACTTATGGCGCACACAGACACTGTATTTCCAGATACCAAAACGCTTCCGGTAAAATGTACCAGAGAACGCATCTACAGTCCTGGCGTTGGAGATAACACTGCCTGCGTTGCCATTCTGATGCTGTTCATAAAGCATCATCTGCAAGCCCTTCTCTCCAGCTCCGTTCCTCTTCTTTTTGCCTTTAATTCCTGTGAGGAAGGGCTGGGCAATCTTAAGGGCTGCCGACAGATCATGGAAACTTATCAGGGACGTATCTGTCAGGTAATTTCTTTTGACGGAGGCGTAAACGGCATCTGCAACCATGCGGTAGGATCACTGCGCTACGAAATCTCCATCCGGACAAAAGGCGGACATTCTTACAATGACTTTGGAAATGACAACGCCATTGAAGCTATGGCGCTTCTCATTCAGAAGCTCTACCAGCTAAAAGTACCTGCCCACAGCAAAAGTACCTACAATGTAGGGACAATTCAGGGTGGAACCTCTGTAAATACCATTGCCCAAGGCTGTAAATGCCTGGTAGAATACCGTTCTGGCAAAAAAGAACATCTGGAACAGATGAATGAATATTTTTCCCGTACCGTGGAATCTCTGAAAAGAGAGCGTCCAAAGCTTACGCTGGAGGTGACTCTGGTAGGGGAACGACCCTGTATGGGTGACGTAGATCCAAAGGCTCAGGAAGCCCTGACTCTTCTGGCCTCCAAAGCGCTGGCCGTTTATTCCCGTTATCCGCTTCCCATCGGACCTGGTTCTACAGACTGCAACATCCCCCTCTCCTTGGGGATCCCCGCCATAAGTTTTGGAGGTCTTCTGGGCGGCGGTGTTCACACCAGAGAAGAATATGTTAATATCTCAGAATTGCTGGATATGGAAAAGGTTTGGGAAACCTTATCATATAGTTTATGTTGTATTTAAAATATTTGTAGACATTTTATTAAAACTGTGATAGTATCATTTTACAAGGTACCATCAATTTTATACACAAATAGAATGTACACTCAAACAAAAACCCACGCAAAGGAGGGATATCATGACAGATCAGGAACTGCTGCTGGCCATCTCTGATATAGTGGCAGCCCAGATCGGGTCGGTAAAGCAGGATATCAATGATACCAGGGACAGCCTGCATCAGGAAATCATTGATACCAGAACCGAACTGCAGCAGCAAATCACCGAAAATCAAAAGGAAATCCAAAACACCAGACAGCTTCTTGAAGAAAATATACAGGATACCCGGAAAATCAAGCTTTGTCTGGAAAACAATGTTCTGCCGCGATTACAGAATATAGAAGCCTGTTATACGTCTACTTATAAAAGATATGTTGACCGTATCGACCAGGTGGACACCATCCAGCGTGATGTGGATATTCTGAAAAAGGTTGTGGCCAGTCACAGCAAAAAACTGGAAAGCCTGGCTTAAACAGCGGCTCATGTACGGGAACTCCTGTCTCCTGTTTTCCGCACATGCAGCAATAATTTCTGCTGAGTAACATCCCGGCTCCTTCACGGATCAAAACACAAAAAACGGGTTTCTCGCCTCCCCCATACCTCTGTCCAAAAGACTGGATAATAGTAGGGAGGTGAAAAACCCATTTTTCTTAATTTGCAATTCTTCCTTCTTATGCTTCCTTCCGTCTGAAACGGCCCGCATACTGGAACATTTCTCTGCCGTATCTCGCTAATTTTCAGAAGAACCGCAGGCCGTAAGAAATGATCTCCGGGATGAGCAGATCTTTTTCAGGCTGAGATGCAGTTGCCTGTATACAGCTGATAATACTTCCCTTTTTGGGCCAGAAGTTCCTCATGGGTTCCCCTCTCGATGATGCGCCCCTGTTCCAGCACCATGATGCAGTCACTGTTTTTTACAGTAGAAAGGCGATGGGCAATCACAAATGTAGTTCTCCCCTTCATCAGCTGATCCATTCCCTCCTGAACGATCCGCTCCGTTCTGGTATCAATGGAGCTGGTAGCTTCATCCAGGATCAAAACCGGTGGATCTGCGATAGCGGCCCTGGCAATGGAAAGAAGCTGTCTCTGACCCTGACTTAAATTGCTGCCATTTCCAGTAAGAACCGTCTGATAGCCTTCCGGAAGCTGACGGATAAATCCGTCTGCATTGGCCAGTCTGGCTGCTGCCATCACTTCCTCATCTGTGGCATCCAGCTTTCCGTAACGAATATTTTCCATTACCGTTCCTGTAAACAGGTTGGTATCCTGAAGCACCATCCCCAGTGAATGACGCAGATCATCTTTCTTGATCTTATTAATATTAATACCGTCATAGCGGATCTTTCCATCCTGAATATCATAAAACCGGTTGATCAAATTCGTAATAGTAGTCTTTCCGGCTCCTGTAGTTCCTACAAAAGCAATCTTCTGTCCGGGTGTGGCATACATTTTAATGTCGTGAAGCACCATCTTTTCCTCATCATAACCAAAATCCACTCCATCAAACACTACATCTCCCTGAAGGAGTCTGTAATCGGTAGTATCCTCTGCCTTGTGATAATGCTTCCAGGCCCAGGTTCCGGTGCGGTGTTCGGCTTCTGTCACTGTTCCGTCCTCTGCCACCTGAGCATTTACCAGCGTCACATAACCCTCATCCTGTTCCGGTGCTTCGTCCAGCAAACGGAATACCCGCTCCGCCCCTGCCAGAGCCATAATAATACTGTTGATCTGCTGAGACACCTGGTTAATGGGCATGCTGAAGCTCTTGTTAAAGGTGAGGAAGCTGGCAAGACTGCCCAGAGTAAAACCTCCTATCTGGTGGAGCGCCAGGGCGCCTCCCACGATGGCACAGATTACATAGCTGATGTTGCCCACCTGGGCATTGATAGGTCCTACAATGTTGGCAAACCGATTCGCACGGTCTGCGGAGATAAACAGCGCCTCATTGAGCTTTTCAAACTCTTCCTTGCTCTTCTCCTCATGGCAAAATACCTTCACCACTTTCTGCCCGTTCATCATTTCCTCAATATACCCGTTCACTGCTCCAAGATCCCGCTGCTGGGCCACAAAGTAGCGGCTGCTGAGGCCTGCGCACTTTTTAGTAAGAAACAGCGTCACCCCCACCATGATCAGGCTCACCAGGGTCAGCGGCACACTGAGGATGAGCATGGAAACCAGCACGCTGATTACCATAATGCTGCTGTTGATGATCTGAGGAATGCTCTGGCTGATCATCTGGCGAAGCGTGTCAATATCATTGGTGTAAATAGACATCACATCCCCATGGGCATGCGTGTCAAAATATTTGATGGGCAAACTTTCCATATGGGTAAATACATCTACCCTGAGACGCCGCATAGTTCCCTGGCTCACTTCGATCATGATCCTGGACTGCGCATAGGTAGCCGCGATACCCACCGCATAGAAGCAGGCCACCCGCCCGATAGCATAGGCAAGATTGGTAAAGTCCGGATGCTCCGCCTGCAAAAGCGGAAGAATATAGGAATCAATCAGGGTCTTTGTAAACATGGTTCCCTGAACATTGGCCAGCACACTGACCACAATGCATACAATCACGGCAATGCAGGAAAACCTGTAGTTTTTCATCACATACTGTATTACACGTTTCAGCAGCTTTCCGGGCTGGTCGATGCTGGGTCTCTGACCTGGCATATGCCCTCCCGGCTTCTTCACCGGCCGGCTGTTTGCTCCACCCTGGGCTGTCTTATTCTCTGCCATTATGCTGCACCTCCGTTCTCATCAAAGTCTCCGGAACCGCTCATCTGCGACTCATAAACATCCCGATAGATCTCATTGGTCTTCAAAAGTTCTTCATGGGTACCAAAACCATGGATCCGTCCCTGATCCATTACAATAATCCGATCTGCCTGCTCCACACTGGAAATCCTCTGAGCAATAATGATCTTGGTGGTACCTGGTATCTCCTCCCGGAGTGCCTTGCGGATTTTGGCATCTGTAGCTGTATCCACCGCGCTGGTACTGTCATCCAAAATCAGAATTTTCGGTTTTTTCAGCAAAGCTCTGGCAATACACAGCCTCTGTTTCTGACCGCCCGACACATTAGAGCCTCCCTGCTCAATGTGCGTATGATACTGATCCGGAAAACGGCGGATAAAATCATCTGCACAGGCCAGCTGGCAGGCACGAATGCATTCCTCCTCTGTGGCGTTCTCATCGCCCCAACGCAAATTTTCCAATATGGTGCCGGAAAACAGCACATTTTTCTGAAGTACCACAGCCACCTGATTCCGCAGCGTCTCCAGATCATAGGAACGCACATCCTTGCCTCCCACCAGTACGCTGCCCTCACTGGCATCGTAAAGGCGGCTGATCAGATTTACCAGACTGGATTTCGAGCTTCCGGTTCCGCCGATGATCCCAATGGTTTCCCCTGAATGGATCTCCAGATTAATGTGATCCAGCACCGGCCGCTCTGCCTTGGAATGATAAGAAAAGCTCACATCCCGAAACGCAATGCTTCCATCCGGAATGGTAAAATCCGGATCCTCCGGATTGGTGAGACTGCTCTTCTCCTGAAGCACCTGAGCCACCCGCTCTGCGCTGGCTGCACTCATGGTGATCATTACAAACACCATGGAGAGCATCATCAGGCTCATTAAAATATTCATACAGTAGGCCAGCAGACTCATCAGCTGTCCTGTGGTCAGACTGTCTGCCACGATCATCTTAGCTCCCAGCCAGCTGATCAGCAAAATACAGGTATACACGGTAAACTGCATCACCGGTGAGTTGCACACTACGATCTTCTCTGCTCGCACAAACATCTGATACAGATTCTCTGCCGCTCTGGTAAATTTTTTGTTTTCATAGTCCTCCCGGACAAAGGCCTTCACCACACGGATCCCCGTAATATTTTCCTGGACACTGGCATTTACGTCATCATATTTATCAAACACCTGCCGGAAATATTTTGTGGCCCGGCTGATAATGAAAAACAAAACTGCGCCCAGGGCAACTACTGCCACAAGATAAATACTTGCCAGTCTGGCATTGATCAAAAAGGCCATAACCATGGCACAGATCAGGCTGGCCGGTGCCCGGAAGCACATTCGCAGGATCATCTGATAAGCCTGCTGCAGATTCGTCACATCCGTAGTCAGCCTGGTCACCAGCCCTGCCACGCTGTATTTGTCTATATTTGCAAAGGAATAGGTCTGGATATTGTCAAACATCCCTTTGCGCAGGTTTCTGGCAAAACCGGTGGAAGCCTTGGCCCCGAACACGCCGCCCAGGACACCTGCCAGAAGTCCCAAAGCCGCAGCTGCCAGCATCAGGCCGCCCACCTGATAAATATGATTCATATCTCCTTTGTTCACACCGTCATCAATGATGGAGGCCATGAGAAGGGGTATCACCATTTCCATCATCACCTCGAACACCATGCAGATAGGTGTGAGTAAGGACACTTTTTTAAATTCTTTTACATATGATGCCAACGTTTTAATCATTCTGTCTGTCCTGCTCCTTTCCTGTCTTTTGGCAAACCTCTGTTTCACATCCACCCTCGGTTTCCAGATTTTCCTTCATTTTATGCAGCACCTGAAGAAAAATGCGGACTTCTTCATCCGGAACATCCTTAACAAGCTGCTGTTCCACCATCGTCTGTACATCCTGGAAGTTCTGTTTTTGGATCTTCAGGGCCTTTTCTGTCAGCACCAATTTCTTCAATCTGGCATCATAATCCACTGATACCCGCTTGATATATCCCTTCTTTTCCATCAGCTTCATAATATTGGTCACTGTAGATCTGGTAATATGAAACTGGGTCTCCAGATCTTTCTGAAAAATATCTTTATCCTGATTTTCGTACAGCCATGCAATGATCCAGCCATGCATCAGCGTCACCTGATCCATGCCGTTTTTCAAAGAGATGCACATCACTCTCCTGCTGATCATATGATTCAGCATTTTAATCTGGTATCCGATATGGTTTTCTCCCATTTTCCACTTCCTCCTCTCCTGCCTTCTTATTTCCAAACTAGTTTCATAACTGATAGTTCGCCTTTGAATTGTTTGATAACAAACTAATTAAAAAACATTTTTTATTATATCATCCGTACATTGATTGTCAAGAATTTTTTCAATCTTATAAGCCTGCGTTTTCTTAAATTTTCTTAAAGCGTTTTCTTAACCGTTTTCCATTATAGTATCCCCAAAGTCAAAAGGCTGCGGCCGCATACAGATCCTGTCAGTGCCTTTTCCCATGATCTTCCTCTGAAAACACAGGAAAGATCCGCCTGGATCCGTATGCGGCCGCAGCCGCTGTTATTCATTTTTAAACGCTCTGCCTTTATTACAGCTTTTCCCGAAGCTTTCCCATTCTCCTGGCCTCTTCTAACAGCTTTCGATTCCGCTCATTCATAGTTCCAAATGTGTCCAGACAGCAGATCACCTGACTGCACCGGCTCATCTGCTGCAAAGCCTGCTCATAGGCGAACTGACTGATGGGTTCAAAGCTTTCCTCCGAAATCACCCTGGAGGCCAGATGGATCGCAGCCTGATAATCCACATCATTTTTGTGGAGCACTCCTGTGGCAAACGGGATTCCCTGGCGCTGCAGTTTCCGGTACACCATAAGGCCGCTGCCGCCTCCCCCTATAACAAAGATCTGAGGCTCTCCCTGAGGTGCTGCCAGTTCCGCGCAGCCAAAGGCTGCATTGTAAGAGCCTGCAGTAATATCATACAGTCTGCAGATAGAATCCTGGGTAAAAATTTCCTCCGGTGTTCCGCTTTTCCAGATCCATTCTCCTTTCACACAGATCACCTGATCTGAAATCTTCTGAGCCAGATCCAGCTCATGGAGAGACATGATCACAGTCAGTTTTTTCTCCCTCACCATATTTTTTAAAATGCTCAGGAACTCCAGCTTGTGCTTTACATCTAAAAAAGAGGTGGGCTCATCCAGCACGATCAGCTCCGGCTCCTGGCAGATAGCCCTGGCCAGCAGGATCCTCTGCCGCTGTCCATCGCTGATGGCAGTAAAATCCCTGTCTTTTAGATCCCAGGCATGTACCAGCTTCATGGCGCTCTCTACCTTCTCCCGATCCTCCCAGCCTAAAATCCCCAGGTTTCCGGTATAGGGATAGCGCCCAGTAGCTACCACATCTTCACAGGTCATCAGCTCTGTTTTCATTCGTTCTGTGAGCAGCACTGCCAGCCTTTTTGAAAGTTCTTTCCCGGACATTTTTCCCATTTGCTGTCCATCCAGACAGGCCTTCCCATCGATCAGACAAAGCTGTCCGGTAATACTCTTTAAGATCGTAGACTTTCCGGCTCCATTGGGCCCGATCAGCGTCAGGATTTCCCCCCGGTTCAGCTCTATTTTTATTTTTCTGATCAGAGGTTTCCCGTCATACCCTACGGTCATCTGATCCGTATAAAAGAAAAAATCACCAGCCATTATAACGTTTTCCGCCTCCGTATCATAATCAGGATCACTATGGGAGCTCCAAAAACTGCTGTCACCGATCCAATGCTCAGTTCTGTAGGGGCAAATACGGTTCTGGCCAGCAGATCACAGAACAGACAGAACACCGCTCCGCCCAAGAAACAGGCCGGAACTACCAGGATTGGTTTTGATGTTTTCAGTGCATTTTTCATCAAATAGGGCACTGCGATCCCTACAAAAGAAACCGGCCCTGCAAAAGCAGTAACGCTGGCAGAAAGAATGCTGGAGAGAAGGATCAGTGCAATCCGGAACAGATGTATGTTCACCCCCAGATTTTGAGCATAGGTCTCTCCCAGCTGATAGGCCCCAAGAGGCTTTGACATCAGAAATACCAGCAGCGTCACCGGCAGCACAATAATCGCCATCACCGCCACATTGCTCCAGCTTGCTCCGGAAAAGCTTCCCATAGACCAGTTGTGAAGATTCACAATGTCTGAATCATTGGCAAAAGTCACCACAAAATCGGTAACCGCAGAACAGATGTAGCTGATCATAATTCCACTGATCACCAGAACAGACATTTTATCCACCTTTTTGGAAATGATCAGCACAAACCCCATGGAGATCATGGAACCGAAAAAGGCAGCTGCCACCAGGATCCAGGAGTTAGCCGTAAGCCCTCGGCTTAAAAGAAAGATCATAACCAATGCCACCACCATTTTGGCTCCTGAAGAGATACCCAGCACGAAGGGGCCTGCGATGGGATTATGAAAAAAAGTCTGCAGCAGAAATCCGGACACTGACAGGGCTCCTCCCAGAATCACCGCTGACAGGATCCGGGGCAGCCGGATCTGCCACACGATACTATTGGATGTTTCATCCCTCCCCCTGCCAAAAATAATCTGGAAAATTTCCTCTGGTGAAAGATCCACACTCCCGGAATTAATATTCCACACAATAAGAAGCAGAAGGATCAGCAGAAGGATCCCGAAAGCAGCTCCGTAGCGCCTCCCCCTGCCTTTCGTTTTTATTTCCCCCAGCGAAGCTCTTGCTGCCTCTCCTTTTTCGGGCTTTTCCTCCCTGCTCTGGTTCATCATTCTTCCTCCTATTTCAGACGGTAAATGAAGTTTTGCTGATCTTCCGGCTCTTCCTCTGTGAGGATTGTATGAATATCCACGATCATATCTGCCAGACTTGTGGTTTCCTGATACAGGTTTTGAGTCGTACACCAAACCTGTCCTTCCTTCACTGCCTTGAAATCCTTCAGGAGAGGGTTCTTCCCCAAAAGTCCCTGCAGATCCTGCAATTCACCGTCAATAGTACTGTTATAGATAATATAATCTGCCTCTTTTGCTCCCGCATAAAACTCTTCCATCTGCATATTCATGGTAGACAAGGCATTTTCCGTATCACCCAAATCCTGGAAAATATAAGCTCCCCCTGCCAGATCGATCATTTTTGATACATAATCTCCGGATTTCCGCACATTGGCATACCCGTTGGAGCTGATATAGAAAAAGGCCACCGTCTTGTCCGTCTCTTCTTCCGACTCCACTGCTTTCAGCTTCTCTGCCTGTTTTTCAAATACTGCCTCAGCCTGCTCCTCTTTATCCAGCAAAACAGCATACAGCTTCATCCATTCTGTTCTTCCGAGAGGATGGCTCTCATAGCTGGAATTTTCCACCAGCACAGGGATCCCGAATTCCTCCAGCTTTTCCTTTACCTCCGGAGTGTGATAGATCATCGTAGACTCAATGGCCAGATCACAGCCTTCCTTTAAGATCAGCTCATAATCTGGAGCGCTGTACTTTCCGGCATAGAGGATCTCTCCCTGTTCCATGGCCTCCCTGGCTTCTGGAATGTACCAGCTGTCCTCTTGGGTACCGGAAAGGCCGATGGCTCCCAGACCATCCACTGCCCGGAAAAGATCCATGGCTGCGGCAGCCACCAGATAGATTTCCTGCACCGGCTGCTGGATCGTCACAATGTCCGGATCCAGCCCCTCCGGAATCGCGGCCCCCTCCGGCACTACCAAAAAACGGCCTCCGTCTTTAATAGTGATCAGCGCATATTCCCCCTCATAGTAATCTACGGAAAAATTCTGCGCATAGATAAGCTCCATACTGTGATCATAGGTAAGCCCCGGAAGATCCGAAGTCCTCTCTTCTGCGGAAGCGTATTCACACTTTAAGCCAATCCCCCCCGCCAGCAGCAGGCCGGCCAGCAGCAAAGCTCTGGCTGTTTTTCCTCTTTCCATCACTCTTTGGCCTCCAAAGAAGAAGAATCAAAAAACAATGTGTAGTCAATCTCATGAGGAGTACTCATAGCAACCGTATCCGCAATGACAGGCATATTGTAATCAAATCCATCTACCGGAAGTTCAAAAGTGGAATTTCCCTCTGTATTTACAGGCTCATATTTCTCTTCATTTACCAGCACATAATCATAATGAGGGCTGCTGAAGGTGATGGTTGCTGTCATAACTCCCTTTTCCACTTTCAAAACAGCTGGAGATTCCACCGTAGTTTTTCCAGAGCCACCGGAAAGTGTCACTGCTGCTGTATAAGTGCCGTCACTTAACTGCAGATCTTCCACCGTGGTCATCTCCCTTTCCTTAAAAGCATCTGCGGAAAGTGTACTGGACTTAAATACCAGAACCCGATCATACCATTTTTCCTTTTTCTTGCTGAAGGCCGCACAGTCGATTCCCTGATCCAGGGCTTCCACTGGCACGGTGAAAGTATGTTTTCCCTCCTCATTTTCCTCAAAAGGAATGTAGTCCTCCTGGGAAGCTGACGCTGCTGCTTCTCCGGTACCCATGTAGAGATACAAATAGCCCTGACCTCCCATAGTCATCACTGCACTCATCTCCCCGTTTTCTACTGTCAGTTCACAGTGCTCGATCTTAAACATAGAAGAACTGCTGGCAACCTCTATCTCATAGGTGCCATCTTCCATCTCCTCCCCGCTTATGGGCACCATCCAGTCCTCTACCACCGTTTCCGGAGCTGCCATCTCATCTGCGGAAGCCACCTTGCTCTGGGAACCCTGTTTCTTTTCCTGATCCGCATCGCTCTCTTCTGTGTGAACTTCCAGTGTCTCTGTCTCCCGGTCTGCGGTGCTCTCCGCCTCCTGGGCTCCGGCACTGAAACTTCCCATGACCACTGCTGCCGTTAAAAGAATTGCTCCCAATCCTGCATTCCATGTTTTTCTTCTCATTGTATTTTCCTCCTTAGAATTTTTCGCATAAGACACTCCCTGACCTGCACGCTTCACTGAGATACTCTATTTTCTGCTTCCGTTCAGCTCATACAAAAGTGCGTTGCAGATGCAGGCAGCAATATTGCTTCCTCCTTTTCGCCCTCTGGCTACAATACAGGGCACACCGGTCTCCATGATCAGCTCTTTGGACTGCACCACATTCACAAAGCCCACCGGAACCCCGATGATCAGCTTGGGCCGCAGGAGGTCGTCCTGTATCAATTCATACAGACTCACCAATGCAGTGGGCGCGTTTCCTATGGCAAAGATCCCATTCAATCCCAGCTCAGCTGCCTTTTCCATAGAAGCGGCTGCCCGCGTACTTCCCTGCTGTCTGGCTTTCCCGGCCACATCCTCGTCCGACATAAAGCAGTGAACAGTGCCTCCCCATTCTGCCAAAGCCTTTTTGTTGATTCCCGCTTTCGCCATCTGAGTATCCGTCACAATATCACAGCCCTCCCGTATAGCCTCCAGAGCAGCTTCTACCGCTCCGGAGGAAAACCAGAGATTATCTGCATAATCAAAATCTGCGCTGGTGTGGATACAGCGCTTAACGATCATCTCCGTTCCCGGCTGCAATTTTTTGTTCCCCAGCTCCTGCGTGATAATTTCAAAACTGCGTCTCTCAATTTCCATTGGTTTCACTTTTTCCAGTTCGATCTTCATACTCTGTTCCTTTCCTGAACTTCTCTCTTTCCTGTCCTATACTCCCAGTTCCAGGATCTCATAGATCTTCTTCATATCCAGGCTGCTCCGCAAGCCCTCTGCCAACAGATCATACTGGGTTTCCTTAAAGGCTGTAAAATCCATGGAGACAGCGTTCTCTAAAACCACGCCCTTCTTTCCGGCCAGCGCTTCTGCAATCTTCACAGCCACACCCTCCCGGTCAAAAATCCCGTGAACATAGGTTCCATACACATTCTTCCTGCAGCCTCCATCCTGCTTCTTCACAATATCCGTTCCGCTTCGGCCCTCCAGGAAAGTAAGCGGCCCGCAAGACAGACAGGGTTCACCGCCCTCTTCCTGTTCCCCGCTCTGCTGCATCTCCTGTTCCGACTCCCAAAAGCTCCGTTCTTCTTCCTGGGCTTCTCTAAACTCCTTAAAAAAAGTTTTTCCCATATGAATTTCATAGCCTTCCAGCTCACAGCCGGATAAGGCGGACAGCGTTCCTTTCAATTCACCAAAACGGCCCTCTACCCTGGTTCTTGTTTTTCTTTCCGTAAACACCGTCTCCATAGGCAAAAGTCCCATCCCGCGAATGCTTCCTCCTGCTTCCACCCCTTTTGGATCCCTCAGACACGCTCCCAGCATCTGATAGCCGCCGCAGATACCAAAAATCGTGGTACCGGACTGAGCGGCTTTCTGTATAGCTGCCTCCAAACCGTTCTGCCGCATCCACAGAAGATCTTCCATGGTATTTTTCGTCCCCGGCAGGATGATCATATCCGGATGCTTTAGCTCTGAAGGATGTTTTACATATCGAAGAGAAACTCCCTGGATCATTTCAAACGGATTGAAATCTGTGAAATTAGAAATCCTTGGAAGACGGATCACAGCAATATCCACCAGCTTTACTTCCTGTTTTCTTTCAAAACGCTCTGACAGCCCGTCCTCATCCTCTACCTGGATATTCAGATAGGGGGTTACTCCAACCACCGGTATCCCGGTCTTTTCCTCCAGCACCGGAAGCCCCGGATCAAGGATCGTTTTATCCCCCCGGAATTTATTAATGATCAGGCCTTTTACCAGACTCCTCTCATCCTCCTCTAAAAGAGCCACCGTCCCCACCAGCTGGGCAAATACACCGCCCCGGTCAATGTCTCCAACCAAAAGCACAGGGGCTCCGGCTGCTTTCGCCATTCCCATATTCACCAGATCTTCCTGCTTTAAGTTGATCTCTGCCGGACTTCCCGCTCCTTCAATCACAATAATGTCAAATTCCTGCTCCAGTTTTCCATAGGCCTCCATCACCTTGGGGCGCAGATTTTTCTTAAAAGCAAAAAATTCTCTGGCTGACATATTTCCCAGCACTTCCCCATTCACGATCACCTGGCTTCCTACATCATTGGTGGGCTTTAAAAGAATGGGATTCATTTCCACCCTGGGCCGGATCCCTGCCGCCTCCGCCTGCATCACCTGTGCCCGTCCCATCTCCAGGCCCTCCTCTGTGATAAAGGAGTTCAGAGCCATATTCTGGGATTTAAAAGGCGCCACCCGATAACCATCCTGCTTAAAAATCCTGCAAAGCCCTGCAGCCAGCAAGCTTTTTCCTGCATTGGACATGGTTCCCTGTATCATAATCGCCTTTGCCATCACTTCATCTCCTTCTCTTCCAAAATGATCTTCAATATCTGAAGCAGTTCCCTGTTTTCCTGCCTGGTGCGCACTGCTACCCGAAAGTACCCCGGTTCAAGTCCCCGGTAATTGCTGCAGTCCCGAATCAGGATCCCCTGCTCCATACAGCACTGCCACAGATCCTCCGGCCCCCGAAAAAAAATATAGTTTGCTCTGGAGTCATAACAGAAAAATCCCAATCTCTCCAGCTCGCCTCGCAGCCATTCTCTCTCCCTTGACAGATACCTCTGGCTTTTCTTAGCAAACTCCTGCTCCTGAAGCGCCGCCGTTCCCGCCATCTGCGCCGGCAAAGAAACATTCCAGGGCTGCAGAACCTGCCCCATCCGCCAAAGCAGCTGCGCATCACAGCTGATGCCATAGCCCAGCCGAAGTCCTGCCATGCCGTAAAGCTTTGTGAATGCCTTCAGCAAAAATAACCTGGGATTGCCGCGAAGCATTCGCTTCATAGTCAAACGTTCCCCCTGATCTGTAAGGCCATTAAAACATTCATCCAACACCGCCAGCACCTGTTTTTCTCTACATCTTTCCAAAATCTGCTCCAGCAGTTCTTCCGGTATTAAAAGTCCGGTGGGATTATTGGGATTGCAAAGGAACACCAGATCCAGTTCTTCTGTGATCTGCTCCAGATAGTCCTCTTCTATTAAGAACCCCTTCTCCGGTCTGCATTCATAATAAATAATCTCACAGTCTGCTGCCCGAAGAGCCTGCTCATACTCTGCAAATCCCGGTGTCACCAGCAGCGCCCGCCTGGGACGCAAAGCCAGGGCCAGCGCAAAAATCAGTTCCGCCGCTCCGTTTCCGCAAAGAATCCATTCTGCCGGTATCTCTTCCTGACAGCTGATAGCTTCCCGCAGTTTCCGGCATTCCACATCCGGATAATGCTCTGAGAGTTCCACCCCTTTGACCGCCGCCTCCTTCACTGACGGCGGCATCCCGAAGGGGTTGATATTTGCTGAAAAGTCCAGCCGGTATGCTCTTGTATAAATGTCCCCCCCATGTATTTGGGACCGGATGTGTGTGTTCCTATCCATTCTCTCTGGACCTCCTTGTATGCCAGCTTCTGCGCCTGCTAAGGGCTTTCTGTGCGTTTGCCCGTTCTTCCAATTTTCTGCCCTCCAGGCATTCTGTTTCTTCTGGCTTTCTATGCATCTTCCTTTTCTTCCGGCTTTCTGACCGCTGGATATATTATCACTCTCTTCCCTGTTCGGGCTTTTACTCACAGCCTGCTCCACAAAAGACAGCCTGCCCAGCCAAGAAACAGAAGAAGTGCCAGTGTCGCTGCGGAGGTAACATACAAAAGACGGTTCGCCCGCACAATATCCTCAGCTTCCACCGGACGCAGACTGTCTCCTATGGTCTTTTTTTTATGCAGCTTTCCAAAATACCAGGCATCTCCGGCCAGCTGTACTCCCAGCGCTCCGGCCATCACAGCCTCTGTCTGTGCAGAGTTTGGGCTGGCATGATTAAAGCGGTCCCGCTTAAATATTTTCCAGGCATTTTTTCCATTCAATCCAGCCAGCGGACTGCAGACCACCATCATCAGCCCGGAAAGCCTTGCTGGAAAGAAGTTAAGCACATCATCCAGTTTTGCCGCAAATCTTCCAAAATTCAGATACCGGTCATTTTTATAACCAATCATTGAATCCATGGTATTCACTGCCTTATAAAGCCAGCCGAGCACCGGCCCGCCTAAGACCATAAACACCATGGGTGCAACGATGCCGTCAGAAGTATTCTCTGCCACGGTTTCCACTGCTGCTTTCGTGACCCCCGCCGCATCCAGATTCTGGGTGTCTCTTCCTACGATCATCGACACTGCCCTTCTTGCCCCGGGCAAGTCCCCCTTTTCCAGCTCACGATACACCTTCATAGACTCATCCCGCAAAGACCGGACAGCAAAAAGCTGATAGCAGAGGATTGTCTCCAGACTAAATTTCAGCCATGGATGAATTTTTCCGGCCAGCCACAAAAGCCCCGCCGGAACGGACGCGGTCACCGTGATCACCAAAATCGCCAAAACACCTCCTGCCAGCCGCTCTCCTCTGGGTGTGGTGGGAAACAGACGGCGCAGCCCTCTCTCACCTGCGCTGATCAGACCTCCCACCAGCCGTACCGGATGATACAGCCAGTGAGGATCTCCCACCAGCAGATCCAGCAAAAATCCTGCCAGTACAGCAGGCAGCCATATTGCTTCCATGTATTCTTCCATCCTTTCTGTTGCGGATCCCGCTTTCTTCTCCATGCGTTTCCGGCTTCTTCTCAGCTGAAGCGTTCCTCTTCTCCGCGCTCTGCCTTTTGCCGGACTTTTCTATCTAATATTTCTATGGTTTTTCATTCTTCATTTTTTCCCTGCACTTTTCCACAAACCTCCAGGCTGCTCTGGGATTGGAATAATAATACAGGTGAGGAAAACCGGCAATCAGCGTTTCTTCCCCCTGAATGCAGTCCCAGCCCCGGGTGCTCTCCGGCTTCGCCGCATGGAAGGAAGCACCGCAGCAGGTGCTCTCATAATAATGAAACTCATGTCCCCGGATCAATCCCACATCCTTCCCCAGCATCTGATCTTCCAAAGGCTCCAGAGTGATGTATCCAAAACGCCCCAGCTTCTTTGTTGAATATCCATGTCCGGGAATCGCCCCCACCATGGAATAGGCCTTTCCTTCCAGATCCTCCAGGCTCTCCTGAAGGTAAAGAAAACCGCCGCACTCTGCCATACAGGGAAGTCCCTGCTTCAGGGCAGTTTGAATGCTTTTACGCATAGACTGATTTTCACTGAGTTTTCCTGCATAAAGCTCCGGATATCCTCCGCAGAGCAGCAGCCCCTGGCAGTCCGGAATACACCGGTCCTTCAGAGGAGAAAAAAAGCACAGCCTGGCTCCCATACGCTGCAGAAGCTCCAGATTATCCTCATACAAAAAGCAAAAAGCCTCATCCCTTGCCACAGCAATGGTTGGCATCCGAATCGTACTGTTAACAGCTTCTGTTTTCTCCTCCGCTGCCAGATACTCCCCGGGAACAGGATCCTCTGCATAAAGCGCTCCTGCCTCTTCTGCTAATCTGATCAGTTCCTCAATCTCCAGAGTTTCCTCTAAAATCCCCGCCAGTTTTTTCAGTTTCCTTCTCAGATCTGAAACCTCATGGGGCAAAATCAGACCCAGGTGACGGCTTTCCAAATTCAGCTCCTTTACCACTGGCACATAACCATACACCCCGATCCCCAGCTGCTCCTCCACCATAGTCTTCATTCTGGGATACAGCATGGGGGAGAGCTGGTTAAAGATCACCCCTTTGATACGGCTGTCCCGGCGAAATTCCAAAAAACCTTTCAGCTGCGCCAGCACTGAAACACTCATTCCCCTGGCATTGACGATCAGGATCACCGGAGTGTCTGTGACTCTCGCCACATCATAAGCACTGGCCTTCACAGAAATTCCTCCCAGCCCATCATAGTAGCCCATCACACCCTCGATCACAGAAATATCTGCTTTACTGGCCTGTTTTAAAAACAGGTACCGCGCTGTATTTTCATCGGAAAAAAAGGTGTCCAGATTTCTTGATCGGGTTCCGATCACCCTGGAATGAAACATCGGATCAATATAATCCGGACCGCACTTAAAAGAGGCCACATTCATCCCCCGGTCACAGAGCGCCTGCAAAATTCCGCAGGTGATCAATGTCTTTCCGCTGCCGCTGGCTCCTGCTGCCAGCAAAATTCTGGGAATTCCCATCTGATTTCCTTCCTTCTTTTTCTTAGTCCTCTTTTGGTCCCTTTCCGGTGCAGGAGATGATATACACCGGATTCTGTCCCATCATCATATGATATCCTGCCAGTTTCCGAGATCTGCTCACATTTACCGACACCACCTCCTGCCGGATGACAGGAAGAGTCTTGATGCAGCTGAGCGCCTCTGCCACGGTTTCCAGAGAAATGGCATTGATCACCATACGTACGCCGGGATTTTTCTCCAGCAGCAATTCCATGATCTCCTTTAAATTGCCGGAGGAGCCTCCGATAAATGCGTGAGTGGGAACCGGAAGATCCTCCAGCGCCTGGGGCGCCAGTCCTCCCACCAGTCTCAGATTGGCTGTACCAAATTTCTTTTTATTCTTTTCAATAAGCGCCAAAGCCTCTGCCTTTTTCTCCACCGCATAAACGGTGCCCTCTGACGCCTGAAGCGCCATCTCTATGGAAACAGAACCGGTTCCGGCCCCCACATCGTAGATCACGCTATCCTTTTCCAGCTCCAGTTTAGACAAAGAGATGCTCCTGATTTCACTCTTTGTCATAGGCACCTGGTCTCTGAGAAAACACTCATCCTCCATCCCATGAGTCACTGTTGTAAAGGGAGCTTCATTTTCCAGCAAAACTGCCGTCAAATCCCCTACCTTCGCATTCTGCAGCGTTTCGGGAGTTCCGCAAAGGATCTGCTCCTCAGGATAGGAAAGATGACAGCCCACCTGCATCTTTACCTGCCCCAGACCGTAGTCCACCAGTTCCCGGCACAAACTCCAAAAGCTTTCCTGCTTTCCTGCCAGGGCAAACACTTTTTTATGTCTTTGTACTGCTCCCACCAGATTCTGACTACGTCCATGAATACTCACCAGCTTTGCATCCTCCCAGGAAGTGCCTAACCTCCCGCACAGATACACCACTGAAGAGATACCGTTAAGCACCCTGCATCGGTCTGGGCCAAGAGCTTCCTGAAGCTTTTTGGCACCGCTGTAAAAACCCACATCTCCGGAAAGGAGAATGACGATACGCTCATATTCCGGATGCTCCAGCAGATACTTCTGAATATCCTCAGACAGATAAGCTTCCTTTTGAGGCTTGCCGAGCTCTGCCACTGTCTCCAGCATCCGTCCTGCTCCAAACAGCATATCTGCCTCCCGGCAGGCCTGCCACACCTCTCTTGTCACATTCATGGAATTCCCCATACCAATGCCTGCCAGAACAATCTCCGGGTTCCCGGAAATACCAAATTCCTGGCACAGGATCCGCCGCGTCTCCCATTTATCAGCACCAATCTCCTGTACAGGCCGTCCCACTACGATCAGTTTTGCCCCTGCCCGTTTTGCTGCCTGAAGCTTTTCCTGAAAACCGCCGGTTTTTCCCGACTCCTTTGTCACAAGATAACGCCCCTGGATCTGTTTCAGCATGCCGTAATTTAGTTCCTCCCCAAAGGGCCCCTGCATACAGATTACATTTTTTCCGGAAAACCCCAGTTTTCTGCAGCTCTCCACAGCCTCCAAAGAGGGAAGGACTCTGGCATACACTCGCGTTTCGTATTCCGGAATCGCGGTGTATTCTTTTAACTCCTTGCTTCCAGTAGCTGCCAGAATATTTCCTCTGGTATCCTTCAGATATTCTGCCGCCTCCCGGACAGTATCCACAAACACACAGCTGTCTTTGATTTCTTCCTTTTCACGAAGCAGCCGCAGATAGCGGCATTCTGCTGCCTGACAGGCCGCCTGGATCTCCCTGGTCACCACAGAGGCATACGGGTGGGTGGCATCTACCACCAGACGGATCTTCTCTGCTCTTATCAGCTGCTCCATTTCCTCCGCATTTAGCCTGCCCTGGTGTACCTGATGGTCTAAAAGCTCTCTCTCCAGAATCTGGGCTCCATACTCTGTGGCTACGCAGATATGGCAGCCAACTCCTTTCCGGGCCAAAAACTCTGCCAATTCTCTTCCCTCTGTAGTTCCTGCAAATATCAGAAGCCCCAAAGTTTTCCCCCGCTTTTTCCCGCTTTTTATCCGACCTTCTTCTGTATTCAAAAAAAACCGGTTCGTTTCCCGCTTTTCTGCTTCCTGCACCTGCCCATCCGTCCTTTCCGTTTCTATCATTTTCACAGGATTTCTTCCTGCTTTCCCCCAACCATCCTGCTCACTCTGCTGTAATCGTTCTCTCCACCCGATATCCTCTTGGTGTCACCATTCTGCCGTTTATCACCTGAGTCTGAGAATTTCCGATAAATACCGTCGTAAACATATCTACCTTCGCTTCCCTAAGCTCCTTCAAAGTCAGCACCTGGATCTTCTCTCCTTCCCGGCCAATCTGCTCTACGATGCCGCACACCGTCTCCGGTGACTGATACCGCAGCATCAGATCGCAGGCCTTCTGAAGATAATCGTACCGCTTTTTGCTGGAAGGATTATAAAGACACACCGCAAAATCTGCCTCGGCTGCATGCAGCAGTCTCTTTTCAATCTTCTCCCAGGGAGTGAGAAGATCGCTGAGGCTGATCAGACAAAAATCATGGATCAAAGGCGCCCCCAGCACCGCCGCACCGCTTAAAGCCGCGGTCACGCCTGGGATTACCTCTATCTGGATTTCCGGATAATCCCTCCCGATTTCAAACATCAGACCAGACATCCCATACACCCCGGCATCTCCGCTGCAGATCATCGCCACCGTTTTTCCCTTTTTTGCCTCCTCAAAAGCCAGAACACACCGCTCTGCCTCCCTGCGCATAGGCGTTGTGAGAAATTCCTTTCCAGGAAAATGGTCTCTCACCAGATCCACATATACCGTATAACCCACGATCACATCACAGCCTTTTAAACATTCTGCCGCCTGAATCGTCATCTGCTCATAATTTCCCGGGCCAATCCCCACTACCATAATCTTATTCAAAATATGCCCTCCATTCCTCTATAGCCAAAGCCGCAGTCATCCCGCTCTCCGCCTTTTTCCTAAGCAGCAGTTTTCCATTTCCGCTTCCCTTCACTGCACTGCGCTCACACACATTGTCCACCCCTATCTGGTCTGCCACAAAGGCCGATCCTGAAAATGATCCTGGAACCTCTGAAAGCTCCCGGGCAGAATATACCATAAAGGGAAGCTGATATTTCCCGCAGAAAGTTAAGATTGCTGCCTCCTCTTTTTTTCTGTCAATACTGCACACAGCCTTTAATACCTCCGGTGCAATGTGATGTTCTTCCAAAAATCTCAGCAGAAACTCCTCCAGCGCCTCACTGGAAATACCTTTTCTGCATCCCACTCCCAGTACTGCGATTCTGGGAAGCAAATGCAGCGTGTGGAGAAATGGTCTCTTTTCTCTGTTTAAGGCAATACAGAACCCATATTCCGGGCACTGCCCCCCGGGACTGCCCTGCTCCTCTTCAGACTGCTTCGGGTTCTCCCGCTCCATCGCTGCCAGATCACTCTGCTCCCCTCCCTGCTGTTTTTGCATTCCCGGATCCAGCCCCTCCGGTAATTTTCCATTCCAGGGAAATTCACTGACAAAACCGACTTTCTCCCCGTCCAGCAGCCTGGCAGAGATCATTTTCGCCAGCTTCATATCTGGGATAAACAGCCGATTTTTCTTGGCAAACACATCCACTGCAAACCTTTCGTTTAAATCTGTAGCTGTGGTGATCACCGGGATGGCTCCAAGTCCTCCGGCCAGATCACTGCACAGCTCATTGGCTCCTCCCATGTGGCCGGATACCAGGGAGATCACAAATTTCCCCAGCTCATCCACCACCAGCACCGCAGGATCGGTGGTTTTACTTTGTAAATAGGGTGCGATACTGCGCACGGCGATCCCTGCTGCCCCAACAAATATCACGGCGTCACTGTCTTCAAATGCCTTTTTCGTCCACTCCTTCAAAGATCCCAGCCAGGAACAGATACCCTTCGGAGGCTGGTACTCTTTTTTTCTGCACCATACCTCCACCCATTCACTGCCCTGCTCAAAAAAATCTCTGATTTTCAGTGATGTTTTTGCTCCCTGCACCGTGAAACAAATGACTGCAATTTTCATAAACTTCCATCCGTTCTTCCCTGCCGGAACTCTGTGGTAAACTCCGGATCATACAGCTTGGATCGCTCATAGCTGCTGTGAGTCACCACATCCCCAACGATGATCAGCGCCGTCTTGGTAATATTGTGCAAAGCTGCCGTCTCTGCCAGAGTGGACACAGTACACACATAAGCCTCCTCATCCGGCCAGGTTGCCTTATAAACAATGGCTGCCGCTGTATCCGGACCGTATCCGCCTTCCATCAGACACTTCTGCAGCTCTGGCAGCATTCCTGTACTCAAAAAAATAACCATTGTGGCCTGATGAGCTGCAAAGGAGGCGATCTCCTCCTTTTCCGGAACCGGAGTCCGACCTGCCATCCTGGTGATTACCACACTCTGGGATACCTGCGGCAACGTGTACTCTAAATTCAGGGCAGAGGCAGCTCCGCAGAAGGAACTAACTCCCGGACAGTAGTCATAAGAGATCCCCTTCTCATCCAGCACATCCATCTGTTCCCGGATCGCCCCATACAGGCAAGGATCTCCCGTATGAAGGCGGACTGTCATCTTTCCCGTTTTCTCTGCCTGAAGCATCACTTCCAGCACCTCCTCCAAGGTCATACGGGCACTGTTGTACACCTGACAATTTTCCTTTTTATACTCCAGAAGTTCCGGATTTACCAGAGATCCTGCATAGATGATCACATCCGCCTCCTGAAGAAATCTCATTCCCCGAACTGTAATCAGATCCGCTGCTCCGGATCCCGCTCCTACAAAATGTATCATATGTTTCTCCTCTCTTCCTGTGCTGTGATTTTCTCAAAATGCTTCAGAAGCTCCCCGGCTCCCCGGGTCTCTCCCAGATATCCATATGCCCCGGAAAAGAGAATCGCCTCTGTAAGCATACCTCCCCCTACCCGGTGCTGTAAGTACTCCCGGACTTTTCCGGCCGCCAGCTCCATGGCTTTTTGGCGGACTCCCGCCCGCTCCATAATTTCCAGAGCCTCATCGGTTGTAATCGTCTCTAAAATCTGTCTGGCCGTATCTGCGTCTGCCCCCGCCCGGAGAGCAAATGCAGCCATCAATTCCGCCCGGCTGTCCGCCTCCCTGGAATGCGTATTCATAATACCGCCGGCCACTTTAATAAACTTTCCCACATGGGCTACAAACAAAACTCCTTTTATCCCCAATTCCACTGCCATATCCAGCGTTTCCCCTACATAGTTGCTGCACTTCACAGAACTGGACAGATCCACTGTCATGTGCTCTCTGGTAAAAGCCTCCCCATAATTTCCCGGAGTGATCAATAGGTATTCCCTGCCCTCGGCCTTCTTCATCTCCATCTCCACCCGGATGCTGGCAATAAGCGCAGCTTCACTCATAGGAACCACGATCCCGCTGGTACCCAAAACAGAAAGTCCCCCCTGGATCCCCAGTCTGGGATTAAAGGTCTTCCCTGCAATCTCCCTTCCCCGGGGGATGGAGATCAAAACATCCAGCTCTCCTCTATACTCAAACTCCCGACAGACTTCCTCCACTGCCTCCCGAATCATCTTTCTGGGAACCGGGTTGATGGCCGCCTCTCCCACCGGAACCTGAAGGCCCTTTCTGGTGACCCGGCCCACACCCACACCTCCGTCAATGAAGATCTGCGTGTCTGCCTCTTCTCCTGACAAAATTTCCTGCTGCTCACGTTCTTCTTCCTGCCCTCCCAAGGAGGGTTCCTTTCTTTCCCGAAAAGAAACCTTCGAATAAACTAAAATTCCATTCGTGGCGTCCGGATCATCGCCTCCGTCTTTTCTCACTGCGCAGGAGACAACATTCTGCTTCCGGTCAATATCCAGAATTTTCAAATGCAGTAAAATCCCCTTTGGTGTCATGAGGGAGACCTGCTCTGCCTGCGTTCCGGAAAGAAGCATCCAGGCTGCCGCTTTGGAAGCCGCCGCTGCACAGGAACCGGTGGTGTAGCCGCAGCGAAGTTTCTTATTATATTTTGTTACATACAGATGTTCCACTCCCGTATTTTCCATACAGCCTCCCCTTCCTGCTGCTCTCTATTCTCAAACTTTTTTTGCGATGCAGTGCGATCCTGCACGGAGTGCTTTTTATTCGATAGGAGGTTCCTATCAAAGAATAAAGGATCCTGCAACGCAGGATCCTCCGCCTGCGGCGGTCGCATTTGCGACAAAATTCCATTGCGCCGCAGTGCGATCCTGCACGGAGTGCTTTTTATTCGATAGGAGGTTCCTATCAAATAAAAAAACTGCCGTCTTGCGACAACAGTCCTATCACTGCTTCGCTGGTTGCCGCAGCTAAACACAGTGAGAGGTATCTGACTTTCCGAAAATTCTTTCGGTGACACAGTAACGGACTTGTTCAGGATTCTCACCTGATTCCCTCTTGCTATTTCATTGTTTTCCTGAATTTTCAAGCTTCGCCTTCCAACTTGGGCAACTCATCGATCAGATCTGCCGCTTTTAAGGCCTGACGGATAATATATACCCCCTCCGGATCCAAATCTCCAAAATCAGGGCATTCATAATATTTGTTATTCAAAAAGGCATTGGACAGCTTAAAAATCTCAGCGTCGTATCCTTCCATCTGCTGTTCCAGAACCTCCCCCTGCTCTTTCATAAAATTCAGGTTTTTATCCCCCTCCAGGGTCATCTGATTCAGCACCTCCAGCATCACGATAAAATGTTCCTCATCCCAGCTGGATAAATACATACATTTACATAGCCCCTTTGTAAAAAAAGGTGCTGTGTAATAGCAGGTCAGAAGATCCCGAAACCGCTGCCGATGCTCCGTATTTTCAAACAATTTATGATGTGATAAGTCTAACAAACATTTTTCATACCAATTCATACTGCGGCTTCACCTCTGCACAAAAATAGTTATTCCATGAGCTTCCAACCTTCATGGAATAACTATAATTTATTTTCTCTAATAATACAAGGTTATTTCTTAAAAAAATACGAATTTCCCCTGTATTTAATGCATTTTGGAAAATACCGGCTCCAATGCAAAATAACAGTCATCAAAAAGCTGCCGCATGGGCTCATACGCCTTTACAGCCTTCGGATCAGGCTCATGAACCGCCTGAATTTCCAAAAAACGTTCAATAGCATCAAAATCCTTATAGATCCCGGTTCCTACACCGCCGATCACTGCTGCTCCCATGGAACCGGCCTCCTCCAAAACAGCCGGTACCGTAATTCTGGTATTATAGATATCTGCCATGATCTGCCGCCATACTGCTCCTTTGGCACCTCCGCCAACCACCATGATCTCATCTATTTTCACCTGGGTTTTCAGGATATCCAGCACGATCGCCAGATTCATAGCCACACCTTCCAGTACGCTTCTTAACATATCGCTTCTGGTGGTCTCTGCCATCAGTCCTAGAAAAGCTCCCTTTGCCTCATGATTCCATCTTGGCGCCCGTTCTCCCAGAAGATACGGCAAAAACAGCACTCCATTGGCACCTGCCGGGCTCTTAGCGATCTCCTCATTGATAATGTCATAAGGTGACCTGCCGGTTTCTTTTGCCTGAAGACTCTCCATCTGACAAATCGTATTTTTCAGCCAGCTATAGGACCCTCCTGCGCTCTGCATGGTTCCATTGGGCGCATAAAGCCCCGGAACTGCATGTGCCCAGTTCACGGACCGCATCTGAGGATCATAAATGGGTTTTTCAGAGGTAGTAGTGATCCATGCGGAAGTCCCCATACAGCAATAGGTTTTTCCCGGACGGATCGAACCTGCCCCTACGTTGGCCGTCACACCGTCACCTGCTCCCAGTACCACCGGAGTTCCCGGCGCCAGTCCGGTAAGCTCCGCAGCTTCCTGTGTCACCCCTCCTGCCACAAAGGTAGAAGGCTTTACTTCCGGCAGTTTGTCTCCGTCGATACCGGAATACTCAATGAGCTGCTCTGACCACTGAAAGGTATTGATATCAAAGCATTCCATGCTGTTGGCATCCGAATACTCTGTATAAAATTTTCCGGTAAGCCGGAACACGATATAATCCTTGGCATTCAGGGTCTTGTAGGTCTGTTCATAAACTTCCGGTTCATGATCTTTCACCCACATCAATTTCTGCACACCGTAGGAAGCCGTATTTCTGTGTCCCACAATGTGATAAAAATCCTTCTGACTGATTTTTTCCTCCAGCCTGGCTGCCTGCTCCACAGCCCTTTGATCCGCCCAGATGATGGCTTTTCTCAAAGGATTTCCTTTCCGATCCACGCAAAGGCAGCCCATCATCTGGCCGCTGAAGCTGACTGCTCCAATGTCCTTCGCATCAATCCCGGCAGACTGAATCAAGTTTTTGCTGGTAATACACACTGCATTCCACCAGTCATCTGCATCCTGCTCTGCCCAGGTTCCGTTAAAATAATGCACATCGTAAGAAAACACCTGGCTGCCTACCAGCTGGCCTTCCACAGTAAAAAGGCTGGCTTTATTGCCGGAAGTCCCCAGGTCATGGGCTAAAATATACTGACTCATGTAAATCCCCCTTTAATCTATCACAAAAAAATCCGTTTCCTGACTGCCGGATCCTTACTACAGGAAATTCTGCGGGGCTCCGGCAGCCGTTTCACGGATTTTCATTTCATATTAATTATAACCATTCCAGCGGCGCTGAAATTTCATTCAGACGCGCTATCATATCTTCCTCTAAATCCCAGGTCAAAGAATGAACATTCCGCTCAAGCTGCTGTATGGAAGAGGCCCCTCCAATGATGGAAGTCACTTCCTCCTTCTGCCTCAGCCAGTTTAAAGACACTTCATTCATAGGACGGCCGATTTCCTCCGCAAATGCCTTAACCTGACGGCCAGCCTCCATGTAAGTCTCAAACTGCGGACCTGCCAGCTTTGGATTTGCACTCCGGATATCCTGTTCAGAAAAACGTTTTCCGTCCAGGAATTTACCTGCCAGCAGTCCCTGAAACATAGGACTGTAGGGTAAAAATGCCTGTCCATACTTTTTCACTGTGGGAAGTACCTCAGACTCAGTCCGGTAATCCAGCGGTATCGAATGATAGCTTACCGGATTGCGCTCCAGCAGATTATACAGAGACTGCTGACAGCTTACTTCCACCAGCCCCATCATTTTCTCCACATCTGCCTGGTTAAAATTGGAAAGCCCGACATAGCGGATCTTTCCAGCCTTTTTCAGTTCCTTCAAGGCTTCCGCAGTCTCCTCCAACGGGGTATTGGGATCCGGCCAATGCATCTGATAAATATCGATGTGATCTGTCTGCAGGCGGCGAAGGCTTTCATCAATCTCCCGGAACAGATTTTCTCTGGACAGATTATTCTGTGTTTCATACTTTTTCTCCCAGGTCAGCCCTGCCTTGGAAGCAATAAGCACATGATTCCGTTTTCCGTCCTTTAAAGCCTTTCCCAGCAGAGTCTCTGATACGCCCCACCCATACACAGGCGCCACATCGAAGAAATTAATTCCCATATCAATGGCGGCATGAATAATATCAATAGATTTCTGGTCTTCGGAGGTATCCCAATCACCCCCAAATCCCCAGCATCCTACGCCGATGGCTGAAATTTCCTCTTCTATCATTTTTACTTTTTTATAGATCATATCCTCATTCCTTTCCAGAAGCCGAATCCTTAATCCTGGAACTTTTCGATACAAGGTACAATATAAATCCGTTTCTCTCGCTCCGGCTTCTCAAACCGTTCCATCAAAAGCTCCATCGCTTTTCTTCCCATATCCTTTGCATCCCGGGTCACACACTCATACTGATATCCGATCATATCCAAGGTAGCAATGTGGTCAATCCCCACTGCCTGGATATCCCGATTCAGCTTTTTTTTGCACTCACGAAGAGCCCGCAAAAATCCCAGGGTCATGGTATTGTTGCAAAGAACCAGTCCTTCCGGTTCTCCTCCCTGTCTAAACATATTCAAAGTAATCTCATAGGCACGATCAGCCAGATAATTTCCCTCAAACACATACTGTTGCTCAACGGACAGATGATAATCCTCCATGGCCTGCGCATATCCGTGATACCGATCCCTGGCATGCTTCAAATTCATATCACCAGTAATAATGCCGATTTTTTTATTCCCTTTTTTGATCAGCCGTTCTGCGGCCAGATATCCGCTCTGAAAATTCTCATAGAACACACCGTCCCACTGAGCGTTCTCAATTTCACGATCCACCAAAACCACCGGAATATGAAGATTTTTCAGCTGTACCCGCACAGAACGGGCCGCTTTGGCATCCGAATAGCCGATAGCCGGAGCAAAGATTACGCCCTTCACCCGCTGCTGTTCCAGCATGGACAACACCTTTTTCTCCTTCTCCCCATCGTTTCCGGTATGACACAGAATCATGGTGTAATTATTTTGGTCGATCACCTCTGAGATCCCTTCCAGAACCTCTCCAAAAAAGGGATTTTCCACTTCAGGAATAATGATCCCAATCGTATTTGTCTCCCTTCTGGAGAGATTTTGGGCTGTAGCAGAAGGAGAATAATGATTCTCCTTCATGATTGCTTCAATTTTACTTCTGGTGCTTTCATGCACATAGCCGCTGTTGTTAATCACCCGGGAGACCGTTGACTTGGATACCCCGGCCATTTCAGCGATCTGTCCGATCGTTACCATGAATTATCTCACTTCCAATCCAACATATAGCGCTGGAAAATCGCTGCATCCCTTGCGTCCTGATCCAGAGCCTCCTCAGTCATAGTGCCGCAGATGGGACGCCAGATCTTAATATCCTGTCCCACCTGACCGCCCATATTTACAAAGGGCTCCATCACTACCCGCTTATCATAGCCAATGTCTTTTAAGGCTTCCCCGATCTCTCTCCAGGGGGTACGGCCCTTTCCAGGTACCATACGGTTACACTCTCCTGTGTGGAAGTGCCCCAAAAGATCGCCAGCTGTGCGGATGGCTGCTCCGATACTGGTCTCCTCAATGTTCATATGAAAAGTGTCCAGCATCACCCAGACATTGGAGCAGTCTGCTTCCTTTACGAATCGCACGCCTTCTTCCGCAGTATTCAGCAGATAGTTTTCGAACCGGTTCAAACACTCCAGATTCAGATTTACGCCGTACCGGGCAGCTTCCTCTGCCAGAAGCCGGATCCCCTCCACAGCATTCTTCCAATCTTCCTCTTTATCCACCGGGCGGGTGTAATCCACCGGCCAGTAGGAATAGAGTGCTCCGCCGACAGCAGTACTTCCCAGCTGTCCCATCACAGAAAACAGTTTCTTGTACCATTCCATGGCAGAAGCACGTACTTCTTTATTCCCAATATTATGGGCAGCCACCGGGCCGTAGCCCACCGTAAGCTCGATCCCATTAGAATCTGCAGCACTTTTCAGCCTGCGGATATCCTCCGGACTATAGTCCGGAAGGGGCGCTCCGCCAATCTCAAGAATATCAAACCCCAATCTGGCCACTTTGTCAACATATTTTACATAATCTGCAGACCATTCTTTTTCCCAGTATGCGTAATAAATACCATGTTTCATCCAATCACCTTATGCCTTTCTTGATTTTAACTGATCGATCACTACTGCCAGAGTGATCAGTACACCGGAGGTTACCTCCAACACGAAGGTATTCAGTCCGAACTGCGTACCTGCATTGTTGATCAGTACCATCAAGATAGTTCCTAAAATAGTTCCTGTCACAGCTCCACGGCCACCGCTTAAGGAGGCACCTCCGATAACGGAAGCTGCGATAGCATCCATCTCATACCCGTCACCGCCAGTAGGATAAGCACTGTTTACACGGGCAGTCAGCATAACGCCAGCAATACCGCACAGTACGCCACAGAGGCAGTATACAGAGTAGAACATTTTCCGCACCTTGATACCGCTTAAGCGCGCTACCTCCACACCGCTGCCGATCACATACAGATTCCGTCCAAAAATAGTATACCGCAGGATCAGAATTGCCACGATCGCCACAACGATCCAGATCAATGCAAGATAAGGCAGCTTTCCAACAGATCCGATACCCAGCTGCATGATCTTTCTGTCAATACCGGAGATAGTTTTTGCATCGGAGATGATCTTTACCGCGCCGCGGATAATGGTCTGAGAACCTAAGGTAGCGATCATGGGAGCCACATTAAATTCATAGATAATCGCTGCGTTGTACAAACCGCAAAGTCCGCCGATCACAATGGCAATAATTACAGAGGGCAGCACTCCAACGCCCATCTTAGACTGAAGCAGTGCCATAACCATACTGGAAAGTCCGGTAATAGCGCCTACGCTGATATCAATGCCGGATGTGATGATAATAAAGGTCTCTGCCACTGCCAGCACACCGGTAATGGAACACTGTTTTAATAAGTTCATCAGGTTATACTCTGAAAAAAAGTTGTCTGTGACAATAGACGCCATTGCAAACAGCACTACAATAATGGCAATCAGAGAAAACTCTGTAGTTTGATAAAAATGTTTCATTCCAGTGGATGATTTTTTCTTGTTCATGAGAATTCCTCCTGCTTTTTATTCTTCAATGGATGCTGCCAGCAGCACCTGTTCCTCTGTTAAATCCTTCATCTCTTCCTTATTGTAGGCAGCGGTGATCCTGCCCTGCGCCATAACGATCATCCGATCGGACAGGCCCATCACTTCCGGCAGATAGGAGGAGATCAGGATCACTCCTTTTCCAGCCTCGGTCAGACGCTCGATCAGCTTAAATATCTCTTCCTTTGCTCCCACATCTACACCTACGGTAGGCTCATCGAAGATCAGGATCTCCGGATCGCGGCACAGCAGCTTGGCAATTACCACCTTCTGCTGGTTTCCTCCGGAAAGATTTCCTACCAGCTGATGAATGCTGGGTGTCTTAACATTAATCTTCCTGCTGAACTCCTCTGCCCGCTCATCTTCTTTTTTCAGATTAATGACTCCGCTTTTGCTGATCATATCATAAGAGTTCATATTAATGTTTGTCTTAATAGCCAGAGGAAGCGCCAGTCCATCTGCTCTCCGGTCTTCTGTAAGAAAACCGATCTTCTTTTCTAACGCATCCTGGGGATTCTTGATCTTCGTTTCCTGTCCTCTCAGATAGATCTTTCCGGAAGTATATTTCTCTACGCCGTAAAGAGCCCGCATGATCTCGCTTCTGCCAGCGCCCACCAATCCGAAAAATCCTAAGATTTCTCCTTTATGTACTGTAAAATCAATATTTTCAAAGTGACGGCCATCTCCAAAATTTTCTACCCGAAGCAGCTCTTCTCCCGGTTCAAAATGTCTGATATCATAGATATCCGACATTGCCCGGCCCACCATCATAGCTACCAGGGATTCCTTGGTCACTTCCTGGATGGGTTTGGTATCCACATAGGTACCATCCTTTAGGATCGTCACAGAATCACAGATATCCATAATCTCTTCCAGACGGTGAGAAATATAGATGACACTGACTCCCTTCTCCTTTAATTCCTTAATATAGTCAAAGAGGATCTCTACCTTCTCATTTTCCAAAAGTGCTGTAGGCTCATCAAAGATTACCAGCTTGATATTATCATTCACAGAAATTTTGCTGATTGTTACCATGGCCTGCATAGCAATAGGAAGATCCTTGATTTTTGCCAGGGGATTTACATCCATTTTAAATTTGTCTACGATCACCTGGCTTTCTTCATTCATTTTTTTCCAGTCAACTGTCCCAAATTTGGTTTTCGGAACTTTACCCAAAAAATAATTTTCCGCAATGCTCAGATCCGGAGCAATATTTACATGCTGATAATTAGCAAACATCCCATGTTCCTGAGCCTGTAGGGCATCCATACCGGAAACCCAGGTCCCATTGTCATTCAAAGAGATGGTTCCTTTATTCGGCTTCTCCACACCCATAATGCACTTGATCAAGGTGGATTTTCCGGCGCCGTTTTCCCCTACCAGGGCCCGTACTTCTCCCTTGTTAATTGTGAAACTGACATCATTAAGTGCAGTTACGCCGGGATAAAATTTACTGATATGTTCGATTTTTAAAATTGTATTATCCAAATCTCTTCCTCCCGAACTTGTGCGCCAGTGTACAAGGGACAACACGTTTTTCCTTTTTTGCATTTGAAACGCATTGTCCTTTGTACGCTAACGCTGGAAAAGAGGGCTTCCCAAAACTATAATATTCAAATTTATAGATAGGTCCGCCCTCTTTAATTTTCATTCACCAGATACGCTTAATTTTAAGATAGCCCTCTTATCTTGCCAGCAGTGTGGGATCCAGCAGAGCCTTGGTAGCCTCATCTTCCATCATATCCTGGAGAACTGCAGAAGGCTCACAGTTGACCTGCTTCTCAGCTTCCGGATTCTCACCTTCCATAACAGTAACGATGGCATTCTTAGCTGCCTCATAACCCTGAGTGTAAGCATCCTGTACGATAATGGCATCCAGAACGCCGTCCTCTAATGCCTGAATTTCAGTAGCATCGGAGTCCACGCCGATGATAACAGCCTTGTCTCCAAGCTTTGCAGTCTGAGCTGCCAGAACAGCGCCGTTAGCAGAAATATTGTTGCCGCCGTAGATACCGATCAGTTCATCGCCGAAAGTGGAGATCTGGTTCTCTACGTTTGCCTGTGCTTCTTCCAGGTTGTTATTATTGTAGTAAGTCTCGGTACAGGTAATCTCAGGTGCATGCTCTGCCATATAATCGATGAAGCCCTGCATTCTCTGTTCCCCGTTTGCATTAACCATGGAGTAGTTCATAGCAACAGTTCCCTTAGGCTCAATTCCTTTTTCTTCCATAAGAGCCAATGCCTGCTCTGCTGCCAAAGCACCGATGGACATATTGGAGCAGTAGTAGAACTGGTTGTAGCAGTCAGCGTTATCTGTCACATCTCCCTGAACCAGACCGCAGTTTACGAAGTTCAGAACGATATCCTGAGCAACTGCTTCCATTGCCTTGGGAATGGTAGCTTCCGGTACCTGAGTAGCGGTAACGATGGCATCCGGTTTTGCTGCGATAGCCTCCTCAAATGCAGTCACATAGCCCTCAGTCTGAGACTCCTCTGCCGGTCCTGTAGTCTGAAGATTGATCTTAATTCCATATTCTTCTTCCATATCCAGAACTGCATTCTGAATACCAATTCCGATGTACTGCCAGAACTCAGATGCAGTAGAGCAGGAAAGATAAATCATATCCAGCTCTTCCGGAGCCTCTGCCATTGCAGTAACACCCATCATCATGCTTGCAGCCATGGTTGCGCTCAGCAGAGCGCTGATCAGTTTCTTCTTCATTTGAAATACCTCCTTAAATGTAAAATCGTGCCGCTCATTCTGCGGCTCCCCTAAATCCTTCTGAAACGCGGCATAGATATGCAACCGGTTCCATATCTCAACTATAGTACAATTACCTAATTTTGTCAATCTGATTTCCATATTATTCGTTTTTTTGCCATATTATACAAAGTGTTAGCTTCTATTTTGTATAATATGTCTATCGATTTTAAATTTTTATGTGTATTTTCTTTTCTTAAATAAAGAACCGGTTCTATATTTATCCGAAAACATTTTTTTGCATTCTATTCCCATAAAACTTTAGAACAAAGAATCCTGCAACGCAAAATTCTCCTCCTGAGTTGAGTCGGATTTGAAACAAAATTTCACTGCGCCGCCGCAGCGCAATCCTCCACGGAACGCTTTTTATTTGATAAAAATTTCCTATCAAAAATTAAAAACTTCAGGATAAAGCTCTGCCCTTCCTGCTGCAAAGCTTTACCCTGAAGTTTTTCTGTTGGGAAACCGCTATCTTTTATTTTTCACATACCGTTTAATAAAAATCAAACCGCTCAGTTTTCCTTTGCCCATCCGTAAGCGTATTTCACTGCTTTTTTCCATCCTTTGATTCGCTCCTTCCGAATATGTTCTTCCAGAGCAGGCACAAATATCCGATCAACACTCCAGTTGTTTTTAATATCCTCCAGATCCTTCCAGTATCCCACTGCCAGCCCTGCAAGGTAAGCTGCCCCCATAGCTGTTGTTTCCACGCACTGAGGCCGTTTCACCGGCACATTGATAATATCCGCCTGGGTCTGCATCAGGAAATTGTTAGCGCTGGCTCCCCCGTCTACCTTCAAAGAAGAAAGAGCAATCCCTGAATCCGCCTTCATGGCAACCAGAACATCATTCACCTGATAGGCCAAAGATTCCAGAGTTGCCCGGATAATATGGTATTTATTCACTCCTCTGGTAATGCCCACAATGGTCCCCCTTGCATACTGATCCCAATAAGGAGCTCCCAGGCCGGTAAATGCTGGCACCACATAACAGCCATTGGTATCCTTTACCTTCTTAGCCATATACTCCGAATCTTCTGCAGAATCAATGATGCGCATTTCATCCCGCAGCCACTGTATAGCTGCACCGGCCACAAACACAGACCCCTCCAGAGCATAAGTAACCTTCCCATCCAGCCCCCAGGCAATGGTAGTAATCAGACCATTCTCCGAAAATACCAGTTTTTCTCCTGTGTTCATTAAAAGAAAGCAGCCGGTTCCATAGGTGCTTTTAGCGTCTCCTGCCTGAAAACAGGTCTGTCCGAAAAGAGCTGACTGCTGGTCACCTGCAGCTCCTGCAATGGGAATCTCTCCTCCCAAGAATGCAGGATCTGCCATTCCATACACATGACTGCTGGGCATCGCTTTGGGCAGTATCGCTTTGGGAATATCCAGCTCCTCTAATATTTCATCGTCCCATTCCAGAGTATTGATGTTAAAAAGCATGGTCCTGGCTGCATTGGAATAGTCTGTCACATGAACTCTTCCCTTGGTCAGTTTCCAGATCAGCCAAGTTTCCACAGTCCCGAACAGCAATTCTCCATTTTCTGCTCTCTTGCGCACACCTGGGACGTTATCCAAAATCCATTTAATCTTTGTGGCAGAAAAATATGCGTCTATTACCAGCCCGGTCTTTTTCCGAAATTTTTCTGTTAATCCTTTTTCCTTCAAAAAATCACAGTACTCCGATGTCCGGCGGCACTGCCAGACAATGGCATTGTACACCGGCTCACCGGTATTTTTATCCCATAAAATGGTAGTTTCTCGCTGATTTGTAATCCCAATAGCCGCAATATCCTCCGCTGATGCGTCAATCATATTCATGGCTTCCACAGCTACCCCCAGCTGGCTGGCCCAAATTTCATTTGCATCATGCTCCACCCAGCCCGGTTTGGGAAAAATCTGACGAAATTCCCGCTGGGCAACGCTGCACATCTGCCCTTTCTCATTAAATAAAATACATCTGTTGCTGGTTGTCCCTGCATCCAATGCCATTACATACTTTGCCATACTTCCTTCTCTCCTCCATAAGTACCATTTTTAACTGCCGCCACTCTAAATACTCCAAAACCCCTTACACAAACCACACGCTCTGCCTTGTGGTAGAGATCGCGGTAGCCCCTGCATTCAACGCATTCATTGTATCTTCCTTATCCGTGATCATCCCCCCTGCAATCACCGGCACTTTTCCTTCTATAAATTCGCAAAGTTTTGAGATCACCTTAGGCATTGCCCCCGGGATAATCTCAATCATATCCGGCTTTACATTCTCTATCTGCTTTTTTACATTGGCATAAGCCATGGAATCCAGCATAAAAAAACGCATGATTGCAAAATATTTCAGTTCTTTTGCCCGCTTGATCAAAGCAGGTTTCGTGGATATGATCCCGTCTGCTTTCGTCGTCTTCTGAATATAATCCACAACAATCTCTCTGCTTCCCAAACCGCTGATCAGATCCAGATGAACGATGACCGTCTTCCCCCCTGCTTTCAGCCGTTCCACGATAGTTCCGATATTGCAGAGATCTCCATAAAGTACAAACACGATCTGCACTTCCGAACCTAACTCCAAACATTTCTCCAGGCCGGCTTCATCCTTAATTGCAGCAATAATGGGGTAATCCTCAAATTGTTCCAGAATATGTTCCTTTTCCATGTCATACCTCCGATGTCTTTTGTCAAAATATGAGGATAGACAGGCATTGCCTCTTTTAACACTGCAATGCCTGTCTAAAAAAGAAGTCCGCTGGCAGACTTCTCCGCCTGCGGCAGGTCGCTTCAGCCACATCTTTCCGGTCTGCCGCAGTGCGATCCTGAGGAGCATTTTTATTTCATAGAAGTAATTTCCCATGAAACAAAAATGAGTGCTACAATTAGATTATCCTATCTGTCAGATTCTTGCAACCCCAGAATCTTTTGCCGCCTTTGCCACTGCACCTGCCACTGCTTTCCCTACCCTTGGATCAAAGGCCTTGGGAATGATATAATCTGCATCCAATTCTTCTTCCGATATTAATTCTGCAAGCGCTCTGGCTGCCGCCATTTTCATTTCTTCATTGATATCTTTGGCACGCACATCAAATGTTCCTCGAAATACTCCAGGAAATGCCAGAACGTTATTAATCTGATTGGGAAAATCACTTCTTCCTGTTGCCACCACTTTCGCGCCAGCTGCCTTAGCCTCATCCGGAAAAATTTCCGGTGTGGGATTAGCACAGGCAAAAATAATTGCATCCTCGGCCATAGTTTCCACCATCTCACTGGTCACCAGCCCCGGAGCTGAAACTCCAATAAAAATATCCGCTCCAACCAGCATTTCCGCCAGGGTTCCCTGCTTCTTTTCCCGATTCGTACAATGCGCCATTTCCTCTTTCATCCAGTTCATGCCTTCTTTGCGGCCTTCATAGATTGCCCCAATACGGTCACACATCACAATATTTTGAAAACCGGCAGACAGAAGTAGTTTTACACTGGAAACTGCTGCCGCCCCTGCTCCTGAGGAAACAACTCTTACCTTTTCTTTCTCTTTCCCTACGACTTTCAATGCATTCAAAAGCCCTGCCAAAGTAATAATGGCCGTTCCATGCTGATCATCGTGGAAAATCGGGATATCGCATTTTTCTTTTAATTTCCGCTCGATCTCAAAACAGCGCGGCGCAGAAATATCCTCCAGATTGATGCCGCCAAAAGATCCGGACAGTAAGTAAACCGTATTCACAAATTCATCTACATCTTTTGTCTTTATGCACAGAGGAAAAGCATCCACATCTCCAAAGGCTTTAAATAAAACGCTTTTCCCTTCCATAACCGGCATTCCCGCCTCGGGACCGATGTCTCCCAAACCAAGAACTGCCGAACCATCTGTAATAACCGCACACATATTGTGACGTCTTGTCAGCTCATAGCTCTTATCCACATCTTTTTGTATTTCCAGGCACGGCTGTGCAACTCCGGGCGTGTATGCCAGCGCCAGATCTTCCTTCGTTGAAACAGGCACGCGGCTGATCACTTCAATTTTTCCCTGCCACTCACCATGTTTCTTTAATGATTCACTTGCATAATCCATGATGCTCCTCCTTATAGCGTTCTATCTTTTCCGATCCTTTTATGCTTCAAAAGGAAAACGGAATTCCGTCAGATCCAATTCATCCCGCAGCTGCATAAATTCTTTCTGCACCGCTTCTGTCATAGGAACACCTTTGTCTTTCCGATACAGCCATACATCATGTTCTTTCTCCCCTGCTGTATAGATCCGTTCCTGCCCAGGAGCCTTCTGAGAATTTCTCAGCTTTCTCAAAATATCCCCTGTGGTCTTTTTAAATGCTTCCGCTCCCATAAATGCATCCGTATCAATAGCAATAAAGAAATGTCCTAAATGGTAGGGACGGATATTGCCGTTCTCATCTTTTCCATCCAGATCTTTCAGGAAAATACCAGACTGCAAAGCAGCAGACAAAATCTCTACAACAGCTGCATATCCATATCCTTTATATCCGGCAAATGTCTCGCCAATCCCTCCCAACGGAGCCAATGCGGCTTTTCCGCTGCGCAGATCTTTGAGAATTTGCGCGCTGTCCGTCAAGGTAGAGCCATCTCTTCCGATTACCATTCCTGCCGGTGTATCTTTGCCGATTCTGGCATAATACTCAATTTTTCCATTCTGGATAATGGATGTAGCACAGTCAAGCAAGAATGGAAACTCTTCATCCGTAGGCATTGCAAAGGTCAGCGGATTGGTTCCCATCATATTTTCCACACCAAAGGTAGGCGCGATGGAGGGTCTTGCATTGGTTCCAGTGATACCGATCATATTTTCTTTTGCCGCAAGATTAGCCCAGTAACCTGCAATTCCATAATGGGAAGAATTCCGCACCGCTACCATGCCCATCCCGTATTTATGTGCCTTCTCAATACACAGATCCATAGCTTTCTTACTTGCCACCATACCCATGCCATCGTTGGCATCCAGCACTGCAGTAGTGGGAGTCTCTTTCAAAACATCCACCTTTGTAATTGGATTCAGGATTCCCTTGCGGATGCGATCGATATAGATCGGTTTAAAGCGATTACATCCATGGCTTTCTATTCCCCATCTATCACTTTGCATCAGAACATCAGAGCAAAGACGTGCATCCTCCTCCGGCACTCCCAGTTTTACAAAAACTGCTGTCATAAAATCATCTACCAGTTTCCAGGGAACAAAGGGTCTCGTTTCTTTCTGCATGTTAAAACCTCCTAACATCTATCCTTATATTTATTTAGCGGGACAGCCCCGTTATGTACCATCATAATTTTGGGCATAATAAAAAGACAACACAAAAACACGCTGTGTTTATTGCATTGTCTCTCATCTCTTTGCAATTCATATAAAATCTAACTTATATATACCACTAATTAATCAAAAAGTCAATATATCATCCGATTATTTTTTTAAGTATGTGCAATATATACAAATATATGTTTCCAGAATCCCATACCTCTCCCAAAATCTGTTCTGTTTTAATCCCTACCAACTTCTGGTATAATATAAAAATATTTTTTATTATTTATGTAACGAAATTTTTTATTATTTATGTAACGAATGTTCCCCACTGTCCTATTTTCTGTCTCTAATAATCAATGAAAAATGTATGCTTCCAAATATCATCGTCTGCTTCTTTTCAATTAACCAAATACCGCATAAATTCCAGATATAAAATATTTCAAAAATCACTTCTTCCATTTCTATGCAGAACATTTTGCACCTGATTTAAAAGGAGTTGTCTTCTGTCTGACCTTCACACCAGACTCCCACCAAGTTTTACAATTTTTCAAAATTGGGGGTTCTCTAGATCAAAGAAGTCTGCACAGAGTTCTTCTTATTTGATAGAAATTTCCCATCAAATCAGCACCACCAGCCAAGTGATTTGCTGCCCGTCAAGAGGACAGCAAAAAAGCTCTTGAATAATCAAGAGCTTTTCAGAGGCGTCAACCAGATTTGAACTGGTGATAGAGGTGTTGCAGACCTTTGCCTTACCACTTGGCTATGACGCCATATTCATTTAAAACTAAAACAGATATCTGTTTTAATGACTCCTACGGGAATCGAACCCGTGTTACCGCCGTGAAAGGGCGATGTCTTAACCGCTTGACCAAGGAGCCTTAGCTAATCCTATTGATTACTTTCCCCATCAATCCGGCTCATGCCTTATCAACGACACGTTAAATAATACCATAACTTTAATCATTTTGCAAGTATTTTTTTAAGAAAACCGCAAGTATGGGGTACCTGCGGTTTTCACAGCTCCCCGAGTTGGGCTCGAACCAACAACCCTTCGGTTAACAGCCGAATGCTCTACCATTGAGCTATCGAGGAATATAAAATTAGAGGGCCGCAACCCACTGTATTACTACAGTATATGCAAAACAGTTTTTTATATACCTTCAAAACCACATACAAAATATATCCTGACATTCTCTTTACCCTAACCTTTTGGATAAGCTTGCGACCGATTAGTAACAGTCAGCTCCATGCGTCTCCACACTTCCACCTCTGTCCTATCTACCTCGTGTTCTTCAAGGGGTCTTGGGATATCTCATCTTGAGGGGGGCTTCACGCTTAGATGCCTTCAGCGTTTATCCCTGCCGGACTTGGCTA